>Ga0068861_100000075_pt1 | contig 48233 bp, 35 predicted proteins | sample KBSSwiS42_FD_66593 | JGI IMG/M metagenome (GOLD analysis project Ga0068861, IMG submission 66593) | Switchgrass rhizosphere microbial communities from Kellogg Biological Station, Michigan, USA - KBS Switchgrass S4-2 | ecosystem: Host-associated > Plants > Roots > Rhizosphere > Soil ...
GCCGACGGCTGGACCGCCGAGCGTATCCGCGTCTTCCTCGATGCGCTCGCCGAATCTGGTGTCGTCGCCGCTGCCCTGCGCGCTGTCGGCATGCGCAAGCAAAGCGCCTATGCCTTGCGCAAGCGCTCACCCGCCTTCGACGCCGACTGGCGCTCGGCGCTGCTGCGCGCGGACGAGCCGGTCGCCAGCGACTTCACATCGCGCGCGCTCCATGGTTGCGTCGAGCCGATCATCCGCGACGGAAAGCCTTGGGGCGAGCGTCACCGTTTCGATAATCGCCTGACGATGGCCGTGCTCGCGCGCCTCGATCGGCTCGCCGATTCCGAACTCGACGAGGCCGCAGCATGCCTCGCGCAGGATTTCACAGCCATTGTCGATTGCCTGTGCGCAGGAGAAGCGCCCGCGGCGACTAACGTCGAAGCGTCGAGCGACGACGACGAAAGGCAACCGTCAATATGGTCAATTTCCGTGGAGCCGCCAGGCGCAGACGCCGCCGATGCACCGCTCGGCGATGGCGCATGGCAGCCGTCAACTTGGTCAATTTCGTTGGATTATTCGCCAACGGATAGGCGAGTGCCGGCGCAGGCGCGACCTAACGGGGCGCATGCACTCGGCATTCGCGGGGCCGGCGCGCGCGGCCCGCCGCGCCTTCGTTCCTGCCCGACGCCAGTTCGTGGCCGACGGTCGCCAGGACGTCGCCGTCAGGCCACGTCTTGTGCCGGCTCGCCCAACTCCCCTTCGAGCCAGGCCTTGAGCTGGCGCTTCGGCTCCGCGCCAACCTTGGTCGCCGCCGGCAGGCCGTTCTTGAACAGGATCATCGTCGGGATGCCGCGCACGCCATAGCGGCTCGGCGCGTCCGGGTTCTCGTCGATGTCGAGCTTGGCGATCGTGACTTGCTCGCCGAGCTCTTCGGCGATTTCTTCGAGCGCCGGGCCGATCATCTTGCACGGCCCGCACCACTCGGCCCAGAAGTCGACGAGCACCGGCTTGTCCGCGCCGATGACGTCCGACTCGAAGCTGGCGTCGGTGATATGCTTGGTGGCCATGTTGCAATACTCCTTTGCCGCTAGATCTATGTGTCGCAGGCGCAACGCTCAAGCGCTCGAAGCCAAGCTTTGCTCCGTATCGGGATAGCCGGGCTTGTGGCGCGCGAGCAGATCGTCGGGAAGCGCGAACAGCGTTGGCCCGGCTGTGTAGAGCAGTGCGGCCTCGATCGGCCGATCGGGAAAGATCACCGCGAGCGCGGCGGCATAGGCCGCGACCTGGCGGAGATGATAGCTCGGCACGTCGTCGAGTGTCGCCGGCGCGCGGCGACCAGTCTTGAAGTCGACCAGCCGGATGCGATGCGGCTCGACGAGCAAACGGTCGACCGTACCCGAGACCACCAGCCCATCGGGCAGCACTGCGGTGATCGGGGCTTCGGCCAGCGCCTCCGCGCCGAACAGCTCGGCAAGGCGCGGATCGGCAATCACGCGGAGCGCCGCATCGGCCAGTTCGGCGCGGAGCGCGGCATCGGTCACGCCCGCACTCGATTCGAGCCAGCGCTCCGCCGCCGCAGGGCGACGAACGGGCGACACGGCCGGCAGCCGCTCGAATAGCGCGTGGAGCAACCGGCCGCGTTCGGCAGCGGCGCGCATGGCCGGTGTCGGTGGCGGGTCCGCGACCTGATCCTCGCCGAGCGAGGACGGCGCGAGCGGCCGCGGCGGACGCGCTTCGACGGGTGCCGGCGTGCGCAGCCACGGCGGTAGCGCCACCTCAATCGGCGCAGCCGCAGCCGGCTTGGCGGCCGCCTTCGCTGGACTGGTCCGTCCGACGCCCGAGAACACCCGCTCCTCGCCTTGCGCCACGCCCAGCGCATCGAACGCGCGGGCACAGGCGGCATACCAGCTCGCCGCCGGCGGCTCTGGCTTGCCACGCACCGCAGCGCCGGCAATCACCAGCTGCTCCTCGGCGCGTGTCGCCGCGACATAGAACAACCGCCAATGCTCCTCGAGCTCGCGACGGTCCGACTCCGCCAATGCGGCATCGAGCGGACCGCCGCGCTCGCTGCCGCGCGGGCGAAAGATCGGAAGCTCGCCACCCGCCGCCTCGGGCTTCCACAGCAGGAAGTCGCGACGCGTGGCATTGGGATCGGCGGTCGCATCGGCCAGAATCACCATGGGCGCCTGCAGTCCCTTGGCGCCATGCGCGGTCATGACGCGCACGGCATCCTGCGGCTGCGCCGCGTCGCGCACGATCTCGACATCGCCGCGATCGAACCAGTCGAGGAAGCGCTGGAGCGATGGCGTCGCGCGCGTCTCGAAGGTCAGCGCGGCGCTCAGCAGTTCCTCGATCGGATCGCGCGCTTCTTCTCCCAGGCGGAGTAGCAGCTTGCGCCGGCCGTCGAGCGGTCCCGACAATATCTCCTCGACGAAGCGATAAGGGGTAGCGATGTCGGCGCGCGCCAGCAACGCGAGCAGCGGGGCGAGCGCAACGTCGTCTTGCGTCGACCGCAGGTGCCGCCATAGACTGCCGCGCGAGCGCATCGCCGCCGCCATCAGCCGCTCCTGGCTCCAGCCGACCAGCGGCGAGACCAGCAGCGCCGCGAGCGACAGATCGTCCTCCGGCTGCAGCGCGAACCGCACTGCAGCCAGCAGGTCCTGCACCGCGAGCGGCGCGTTGAGCCGCAGCCGATCGACTCCCGCCACGGGCACGCCCTCGGCATAGAGCCGCGCCACGATCAGTGACGCGAGATCGCCGCGTCGCTTCACCAGCACCATCACGTCGCCGGCACCGAGCATCCGTCCGTCCCGCAGTGTCACACTGCCGATCGCGCGCTTGATCCTGCGCGCGATCTCTCCGGCGAGCTTGCGGGTCGCGTCGCCGATCCACCCCTCTTCCTCGGCCTCGCCGGCCTCGTCCGTGACGACGGGCAGCAGGATAACCCTTCCTGGCCCCGCCACTTCGCTCGCATGTGGCTCGGCGGCGCTGTGCTCGCCCATCGCATGTTCGGGTAGCCCAGCGAGCGCCGCATCGACGAATTCGAGCACCGGTCGCGTCGAGCGAAAGCTCTGTGTCAACGATAATGTCTGGAGCTCGGAGGTCGGCTGATCCTCTACGGGTTCGTATCGATCGAACGCACTCGCCGCGGCGGCAAGTCGCTCGAAGTGGCGATGCGCGAGCGCGAAATAATAGGGATCGGTGCCCTGGAAGCCGAAGATCGCCTGCTTGTAGTCGCCCACCGTGAACAGCGTACGCATGCCCTCGCCGCGCACGCCTTCGCCGGCGAAGAACTCGTCGGCAATCGCACGCACGATCGTCCATTGCTTCCAATTGGTGTCCTGCGCTTCGTCGATCAGAACATGCTCGGTCGCCTGGTCGAGCTTGTAGCGGACCCAGTCGCCCATCCCCGGCTGTTCGAGCAGTTTGACAGCGGATCGGATCAAATCGTCGAAATCGACGGCGCCGGCGCGCCGCTTCGCTTCGGCATAGCTGCGCGCATAGTCGCGGCCGGCGTCGAGCGCGCGCGCAAGGAGGTCGGCATAGTCGGCGCGCGCTTGCAGTGCGACCAGCTCGGCGCAGCGCGCGCCCAGCGCTTCGGCGAGCAGCGCGTAATCGGGTTCGATGTCGAGCAGCCGCTGCGTTGCCTTGCGCGCTTCCCCCTTGGTGGTGCGGAACACACCGACCAGATCGGCGAGCAGCCTCGGGCGCTCTGCCGGCGCCGCATCGAGCCAATATTCGACGATTTCGGCGTGGTTGGCGCCGGTGGCAGTCCCCCAGCCACGATTGGCGGCAGCGACGAGGCGCAGCCCGGCAACGTCGAACGCTGCATCCGTGCAGCAACGCGCAAGCTCCTCCGCGATGTCGCCGCTCGGCAGCTCGAGCGTGCGCCGCAACCAGGGTTGGATCGCTATTGGCAATTCCGCGAGCGCTTCGCCCGCGCGCGCGCATTCGCGCAGATAGGCTTCGGCCTTGCCTTCGCCGAGCCGCAGGCTGAGCGCTCCGACTGCCTCGACCGGCCCACTCCGTCCTTCGCGTTCTGCCGCGACCAGCATATCGGCGAGCGCCTCGCGCGCGAGCACCGCTTCCTCGCGGCCTTCGAGCGGCCGGAACCCCGGGACCAGCCCGGCTTCGAGCGGAAAGGCCGAGAGGAGGCTCTGGCAGAAGCTGTGGATCGTCTGGATGCGGATCCCGCCGCCAGGCGCGTCAAGCACGCTGGCGAACAGCGTGCGCGCGCGCTCGATCAGGTCAGGGCTGGCCGTTTCTCCGAGCGCCGCGAGGTCGCTTCGCAATTCCAGGCTGTTCGCGCGCACCCAGTGCGCCAGTCGTGACGAGATGCGATGCGCCATCTCGGCGGCACCGGCCTTGGTGAAAGTGAGGCACAGGATCGCGCCAGGATCGACTCCACGCAGCAGCAGCCGGAACACGCGTGCGGACAGCACCTGGGTCTTGCCGGTGCCCGCCGAAGCCGACAACCAGACGTTGCGCGCCGGATGGCTCGCCGCCTCCTGGTTGCCGAAAAGCCTGGGAAGCGGACTACTCCCGGCCATACCACTCGTCCCGCCGCATCAGCTGGTCATATTCGGCATAGGGCGCATATTCCGGCACCAGCTTGGCGGTGAACGCCGCGCTGCCCGTGAGCCAGGTCGCCACTGCCTCGGTAAAATGGTGCGCCGCCGCCGCGACGAACTCATCCGCTGGAATCGGGTCACGCTTCGAATCCGCCGGCGAGCGGATATAGCCGAAGCTCCCGCCGGCATCCTTCGCCAGCGACCAATATTCGAAGCGCTCGGCGCTCCCCGAGATCCCTTTGAATCCGCCGCGTTCGGCTATCATCGCCAGCAGTCCGAGCTGGAGCGAGAACCCGGCGCGCACTGCCTTGTTGGTCGGTGGCATGCCGGTCTTGTAATCGACGATCGCGAGACCGCCGCCGGGGAGTCGATCGATGCGGTCGAACTTGCCCCGGAGCGTCACACCGGCGACGTCGATCTGCCCCTCCTGCTCCACCGCGAGTACGCGGCGCCCCGCCGCCACCTGGCCGACGATCTCGCGCGCGATCCAGTCGACTGCTTCCATCAGGCGCGGTTGCCACAGCGCGCGCATCAGCGGGTGTGTGCGCTCGTCGGCCAGCATCGCGCGCGCACGCTCGCCCAGCTTCGCCGGGTCGCACGCATCCTCGCGTGCCCAGCGCTCGAGAACCTCATGTACGGCGGTGCCGCGCCACGCCGGAGTCGGATCGGCATCGATGGCGTCGAGCGGCGCGAGGCGCAGCATGCGCCGGGCATAAAAGGCATAGGGATCGGCCTTGAGCCGATCGACTTCCGTGACCGACAGGATTTTGGGCCGGTCTGCCAGCGGCGGCACGGGCGCGGGTCGCGCGGCGGGTTCGTGGCCATCGGGCCTGTCGATCGCGCGCAGCCAGCTTGCGATTTCGGTGGCACTGTCGAGCCCGCCCGACAGCGCCTCCAGGCGCAGCCAGAAGCGCGAGGCGATCGTCGGCGCGCTCGCATCCCGCCGTGCACGCGTCAACAGCACTTCCGGCGCGCCGAGCGCGCCAGCGAGGTCGTGGGCGGATAGGCCGATCCGTCGCTCGAGCCCCGGCAGCCCGAGTTCGGCACGGATGCGCGGGCTCAGCCACGGATCGGGTGCGGGCAAGCCGGGCCACACGCCTTCGTTGAGGCCCCCCAGGATCATCAGGTCGGCGGTCTGCAGCCGCGCTTCGAGCAGGCCGAGGATCGCCAACCGTGGGTGTCCGCCCTGCGGCGGGCGCACTGCGACTTCGTCCATCAAATTGCGCAGCATCGGCGCGAGTTCGCCGGGCTCGACCAATGCCGGGCCATGCACAGCCTCACGCTCGAGCGTATCGAGCAGGTCCGCTGCGGCACGTCCCTCCGCGCGCGACCACAAGGCGTCGCCGCCAAGCGTGCTCGCCGCTTCGCGTAGTGCTGCGACCAGCATGGGCAACGGCTGTGGCCCGTCGGCGAACACGGTCTCGATCGGCGCAAGCAGCGGCTGTACCATTTTCCACCACGCGCGCGCTTCGCTCCGCACGACGCGATCGCGCGCGGAATCGCCGGCGAGAAAGGCGTCCACACCGTCGAGTCCGGGCGCGGGTCGTGGCCCGCGGAGCGCGCGATCGAGCGCGCGCGTACCGTCGAGCCACGCGAGACGCTCCTCGCCGAGGCGCACCAGCGGATGCTTGAGCAGGGTCAGCAGTGGAACCGGCGCGAACGCCTGTGCAGCGGCATCGGCGAGCGCGAGCAGCAAGGTGCCGGGCGGGAGCACCGACAGCGGCAGGCCGGCCGAATCGTCGAGCGTGATTCCCCAGCGCGCGCAATGCGCCGCGACGCGCCGCGCCAGCGCGCGGTCCGGAGTGACCAGCGCAGCGGTCTTGCCCTCGGTCTCGAGCGTTTCGCGCAGCGCCAGCGCTATCGCCTGCGCCTCTTCCGCGGGTGTCGCGACTTCGAGCCTGCGCACGCCGTCGAACCGCCGCGCCGATGCCGGCAGGGCACTCCATTGTGCCGTGAACGCGGCCGGCGCCAGCGCGCTGGTGATGGCCGTGGTGCGCGAGGGCATCGCGTCATGTTCGCTCGCGTGACGCCAGGCGCGCACGTCGTTGCGGTTCACGCGCATCCGTTCGAGGAGCAGCTTCAAATGGAATTGCGGATGCGTCTCGGTCGCGCGCTGGCGCCGCCCCGTCAAGGGATCGGCGGGATGCGGACCCAGCGACGCCCATTCCGCATCATCCATCGCGGTCGCGAGTCCCGGCAGGACTACCAGCCCCTCGGGAAGTTCGGCCACCGCGCGTAGCAGCCGCGCGATCGCGGGCGCACTGGCCGTAATGCCGGCGGCACAGACGAAGCCCGACGGAGCAGCTTCCTGCCAGCGGCGCGCGACGCGATCGAGCAGCCTCGATCGCCGCTCGGCGAGATCGACGCGTCCGAGCCGCACGAGTTCGTCCGGCCAACGCTTCAGCACGACTTCGAACAAGCGAAGCGCGCGATCCCAATGCTCGGAAAGTCCTTCAGCGAGATCGAGTTCCCGTAGCCGCTGTGGCGCGACTTCCTCGACCAACAGCTGGTCGAGCGTCCGCGCGAGGTCCGCCGCAAGCCGGACCGCCTCGGCGGCGTCGCTCGGGCCGCCTTCGGCCTGGATCAACCGCGCAAGGATCATCCGGCGCTGCAACGGCTCGACCGCCGGCGGGATGGGGTCGCCGCTGTCCGCCGGGTCAAACAGCGCGCCGACGCTCTCATCGAGTTCGGGATCGCCGATCGCCACCAGTCGCGGCAACAGCAAGCCGCCCCCGCTCGCGCGCACGAATGCATCGGCGATCGAGCGCTTGGCGCGGTTGTTCGGCAGCAGCACCACCCCGCGCGCGAGCCGCAGCGGGTCATCGCCGAAACGGTCGATCAACCCCGCCGCCAACGCATCGGCAAAGGCGCGGTGCGGCGGGACAGTGAAGAGGTTCAGGCGGGAAGGCACCGGCGGACGTTAGGCCGGGCGTTCGCGGTTTAGTAGTCCGGTCTCGATCGCTTCGACCCGGCACATCGCCCTATCGCCGTTCCGGGCATGCTCTCTTGTCCAACGTCCACGCGATGCCTTGCTCGAGCAGTTGCACGGCCTGGGGCTGGGAATAGGCGTCCACCCGATGGCCGATGGCAGAGTAGAACGAACGCCCCTTCCCCAAACAGTGGCTCCAGGCGATCGGATGATCGCCCATTTTGAGCTTCTCGCCGGGCGTGTAGCTGGTCTCATCGAGCCTCGCGACGACGTGCACGCCACGCTGCCTGGGGTTGACGTGGAACGAATACCACTCTTCCTTCATGCGCCAGCTGGACGGCAATCCCTGCGTGATCGGCGAAGCCTCGGTAAGGACGACGGCATCCTGATGGGCTTCAGGATGCCCGGCGAAGCGCGCCCCGATCAGCTGATCGGCATACCAGTCCCATAAGTAGATGAAATCGCCACCTGAGCCGTGGATGCCGGCAAAGCCCCCGCCCCGAACGATATAGTTCCGGAAGGCGTTCCGCTGCGGCAGATTCAGGGCGTCGCCGCTGACGTTGTTCCATATCACCGTATCGAACATGGCGAGCTGGGCCGGGTTGAAAACCGCCGCATTGCTCGTACTGGTCACCGACCATCCACGGCGCCGCGCAATATCCGCCAGAGCAGCCGAGGCAGCGTTTACCGACGCCTCGTCCTTGAAACCGATGCTCTTGTCGAAGATCAATATAGCAGGGCGATGTGCCGGTCGGGCCAGAACCGGCGGCTTGGTTTCGTACCGCGCGCAGCGTTCCCGGGCGGCCTGCAGCGTCACCTTGGACGACGCGAGCGCCTTGTCGAGCTGTGCGAGATCGACATGCGCCGACAGCATCGCATTCAACGTGCGCGGGGACACGATACCGGCCAAGGTCGGCGGTGTGGTCTTCAAGAAGATCGGTACGCGCAAGAGCCCAGGCGCCTCGACTTCGATTGTCTTGCGCGTCTGGGCATTGCTGAGAATGTCGACGAACGGGCTGTCGATCGAATAGCGCTGCCACGCGATCGGACAGGATTGCAGGTCGTTCGAATGCTTTGCGGCGGCAGGCGCTCCACCGGCCGACAGTCCGACCGCCGCCGCGAGCGCGAAGAGCACGTGCGGATGGCCGCGCATGTTGTCGCGAAAATTGCGCATCCTCTGACCCTCTCCCCGATCAGGCCAGCGATGCGAGAGAGTCGTGCAGGTGTCAATTCTCGGCGGATGTCTTGTTCTCGCGCGCTAGAACCAGGGCGCCTCACCCATCCGCCAGCGCCAGCTCGGTTTCGTGGATCGCCGCGGGCGTACCGACATCGAACCACAGTCCCTGATGCACCACGCCCCACGCGCGGCCGCTCGCGATCGCGCGGTTCCAGAAGACGTTGGTCGAGAACGGGCCGTCGGGCGCATCGCGAATCAGGCGCGGCGACAATATCTGGACACCGGTGAACACGAATGGCGCGAGGCGGCCGGGCTTTCGCCGCTCGACGATGCGGCCAAAGGGATCGAGGCGGAAATCGCCCTGGCCGCGGTGGCTGCCGGCGCGTGCGAGCGGGATCAACAGCAGCAGCGCATCCATCTTGGCATCGTCCCACTGCGCCGCGAGCTGGCGGATCGCATCGATCGGCCCGTCGACCCACAGATTGTCGCTGTTGACGCACAGGAACGGCGCATCGCCGAGCAACGGCAGCGCCTGAACGAGCCCGCCGCCGGTCTCCATCAGTTGCTTGCGTTCGTCGGAGATGATGACCTCGACGTCCTTGATCCGACGCTTGAGGTGCACTTCGAGTGCGTCCGCGAGATAATGGACGTTGACCACGGCACGCTTGACACCCGCACTGCGCAGGCGATCGAATACATGATCGATCAGCGGCTTGCCGGCTACTTCGATCAAGGGTTTGGGCCGCGTCGCAGTGAGCGGGCGCATGCGCTTGCCGAGCCCCGCCGCCATCACCATGGCCGTCTCGGGAACAGCAACCGGCGGATTGGGACGGATCGCGAGCGTCTGGGCCTGGCTCATGCCGCACCGCCGAGTACGATCGGGTCGCCGCGTAGCTCAGGCGGCACGTTCGCGGCGAACCATTCGGTCACGGGACCCAGCGCCGGGTGCGCGAGGTCATGTTCGAGATAGCGCCACACGCGCGGGCATAGGGTCGGATAGCGCGGCTTGCCGTCGCGCTTCCAAAGCCGCGTGAAGATGCCGACGATCTTGGCGTTCCGCTGGGCACCGAGCACATGATAGGCAGTGTCGAACGCGTCGTCTTCGCCAGTGATCCGACGATAACGGTCGAGCATTGCCGCCTCGATCGCCGGGGGCACGTCGCGGCGCGCATCCTGGAGCAGGGAAACCAGATCATAGGCCTTGTGCCCGGCAAGCGCGTCCTGGAAATCGAGCAGCCCGAGCCCGGCCTCGGTGAGCATGATGTTTTCGGCATGATAGTCGCGCAGCACCGTGACGCTCTCGGACGCGAGCAATGGCGCGAGCACCTGGTCCCAGGCATCGACATAGCCCTGCAGATCGACTTCGAGCCCCACTGCCGGGGTATACCATTCCGTGAGCAAACCCGCCTCGCGCTGATAGACCGCCATGTCATAGGGCGGCAGCGCTGCAGGTTCGTGACGATGCAGATCGACGAGCAGGTCGACTGCCGCCTCGTAAATCCGCAGCTCGCTTTCCGGCGCGGCATCGACCGTCTCGCGCATCCGAGCGTCGCCGAAATCCTCGAGCAGAACGAGCCCCTGCCCGAGATCCTCGCCGTAGATCTTGGGGGCAGCAAAGCCGCGAGCGACCAGCCAGCGCGCGATGTCGAGGAACGGCCGCGGATCCTCGTGCGGCGGAGGAGCGTCCATCAAGATCGCGCTACGCCCGGGCAGCACGGCGCGAAAATAGCGACGGAACGACGCGTCGCCGGCGACCGGTACGATCTCGGCGCCGTCCCAACCATTTGCCGCCAGGAATGCCGGTGCCGCTGCGGGCGGATTCATGTCGAGGACCATCGCTCTTTCCATGCCTCCGGGACCCGAGCTGTCAAGGCGCGCGCGCCATCCGGCAGCATCTCCAGGGTCAGCCACAGGGCATCGCGCCACATCGCCTCGCCGAGCCGCTCAGGCCATTCGACGACCAGCAGCGCGTCGCTGCGCGCGTCGTCGAGCCCGAGTTCCTCGGCTTCGTCGGGGTGCTCGATACGATAGAGATCGACGTGCACCACCGGGATACGGACTTCGGGCGGGGCATAGGGCTGCACGATCGCAAAGCTCGGGCTCGGCGCTTCGGTTTGCAAGCCGAGCGCGGAGAGGAGCCCGCGCGCAATGCTGGTCTTGCCCGCGCCGAGCGGGCCGGAAAGGGCGATCACCTCGCCCGGTTGCGCCAGCGCAGCGAGGCGCGCACCGAGCGCTAGCGAGTCGGCCGGCACGCGGAGTATCATCACAATCCTCCCCGAGCTCGCTCGGGGAGGGGGACCATTTGCGCAGCAAATGGTGGAGGGGCCGACGACAAAGTCGGCGGCCGTGCCGCCGCCCCTCCACCACGGTCCCCGTCCCCGGGCGGAGCTCGGAGAGGATTGAGAGACTGCACCCTCATTCCCGAGGCAGCTCGACGGTGACCAGCGTGCCTTCTCCCTCTTCGGAGATCAGCTCGATCGTGCCGCCGTGCGCTTCGAAGAACTGCTTGGCGAGCGGCAGGCCGAGCCCGAGCGCGCGCTCGCCGCCGCGCGTGATGCCCGGCTGCGCGAACCGGTCGAACGCACGCGACACCGCTTCGGGCCCCATGCCCGGCCCATCATCGGACACGACGATCCTGGCATCCGCCTCGGTACCGTCGACGTGCAGCAACACGCGACCGCCTTCCGGCGTGCCACTTACAGCGTGGTGCAGCAGATGCTCGATCCCCTGCCGTATCCGCCGCGGATCGCCGAGCACGCTGCCGGCCGAGCCGAGCACGTCGACCGCAAGGTCGATCGACTTGCGTCGCGCCATCGGCACGATCGCTTCGGCGGCGGCATGCGCGACCAGCTCCAGATCGATCCTCTCGCGCGGGATCGCACCTTCGTTCTGCGTGAGGTCGAGCACGTCGTCGACTAGCGCGCTCAGTCGCGCGACCGAATCGAGGATTGCTTCCGAATATTCGATGCCGCTCTCGCTGAGCGGGCCTGCCAGCCCTGCGTGCAGCATCTCGGCGAACCCCTTGATCGAAGTCAGTGGCGTGCGCAGTTCGTAGCTCATATTGGCGACGAAGCTGGTCTTGACGCGATCGGCCGCTTCGAGCGCTTCGTTGCGATCCCTGAGCGCGCGCTCGACGTGCGCGCGATCGGTGATGTCGAGCATCGTGAACAGCGCGTTGCCGTCGGGCAGCGGCACGGCGGTCACTTCGAAATGGCGCCCGTCGGCAAATACCAGATCGCCGCTGCGCTGCTGGCGCTCGCCGGTCGCGATGCGCACCAGGTCGCTGATCAGCTCGGCACGCGAAGGCTTGGCGAGCCGCTTGCCAGCCTCGCGAGCCAGGCTCGAGAGCTGGGGGTGGCGCGCGACGAAGCTCTCCTCGAAGTCCCACACCGTCCCGAACTTCTTGTTCCACAGCTGCAGCCGGCCCTGGCCGAACACCGCGACCGCTTCGAACAGACTGTCGAGCGTCGCCGTCCGCACGCGCTGGAGGCGATCATGTTCGCTCGCGAGCTGCAGCTGCTCGGTACGGTCCTCGAAAATCAGCAGCAGACCGCCCTCGGGCAGCGGCTGCACCACCACGCGCAAATGGATGCCGCCGGGCATGGTCCAGCTTTCCTCGACCGGCCCTTCGGCATGGAACCATTCGCGCCGTTCGGCCCGCCATGCCGGGAAATCGCGCACGTCGGGCAATCGGTTCGCCTCGCGCATGCGATCGAGCACGCGGTCGAACTCGGGCCGGTCGGCAAGCCATTCGTTCTTCATCGCGAAGATGCGGCGGAACGGTTGGTTGCAGAATACCAGGCTTCGATCAGCGGAGAACTGTGCGACTGCGGCCGAAAGCCGGTCGAGTGTCGCACGCTGCGCCTCGGCCGAGCGCTTGTTCCCTGCGCGCGCCTGCTCGAGGTCCTCGACGTCGACGGCATAGCCCGCCACGCCACCCATCGGCAGCGGCACGTCGTGGACCTGGAGCATCCGCCGCGCTCCGCCGATGGTCGCCGGCATCGCCGCCATCTGCGGCTCGCCAGTGTCGCGCGCGATTGCCGCGTTGGTCACCGGGCCGCCGAGCCGCCCGCCTTCGATCAGCTCGACCTGGCGTGCGACGACATCCTCGGCATTCTTGCCTTCGACGGCGTGCACATAGGCAGTGTTGACCATCACCAGGCGCAGTTCGGCATCGCGATACCACATCGGCATGGGCGCAGCCTCGAGCAGCCCGGTGAGCCCCTCGAACGCGCCACGCGCGTCGGCTGCGGCCGCCGTGAGCCGCGCGATCTCGACCTGGCTGTCGGTCGCGTCGAGGAACCACAAGGCGACTCCACCTGGCGCATTCAGGGTATCGGGCGCGCGCATCCCAATCGCCGTCAGCGTGCGGCCCGATCCGCGCGGGCGCAGCTGCATCGTGAACGGCCGGCCCGCCTTTTGCGCAGCCGAGACCTGATAGGCGAGCGCCGACGCGTCCTCTTCGGTCAGCCCGGCCTCGGCTTCGGCAAGCGCGCTAAGGTCGGCGGCCGGCGCGGCGAGGCCGAACCAGTCGGCAAGCCGCTGCGGCATCTCGACTCGCCCGTCGGCGCGAACCACCATTGCCTGCGCCGGCGAGGACTCGATCAGCGCGGAGAAGCGACGATTGACCTCCGCTTCCGCTGCAGCGTCCGCGCGGGCGCGCAGGCCGACGAACAAGGCGACGCATGCCGCGATCACCAGCACGGCAAGCAATGCGCCGACACCGGCGGCGGAGGCGACGGAGAGCGAAATCACAATGTGCGCAGCGCAACACGCGCCCGGCGAGGCAGGAGCATGCGCGCACCTCTAGGGGATTCGTTCGCTGGGGCAAAGCGCCTCAGAACAAGTTGGCAGCGTTAAGATTACCGATGGCGTTGCAAGGCGAGTTGTGACTCAAATGTCACGCTTTCGCGTCGCAACACAAGCTGCGCCTCTCAGGGTTGCACAGACTATCCCACAGGTGCAACAAATAGAACATGTCCAGAAAATGGACGCCCCTTGGGCAGAGAGGGAAACAGGGATCATGAAATCAAGTCGATTTGCTACGGCAAGCGCGCTCAGCTCCGCCGTGTTCTTCAGCCTCGTCGCGTTTCCGGGAATGGCGCAGGCGCAGACCGCCAACGCAGCGGCCAATGCGCAAGCTCCCGCCGATCAGCCGGCGCCCACGCCGACCACTGCCGAGCCCGCGGCGCAAGGACAGGAACTCGTCGTTACCGGTTCGCGCATCCGCCGCCCCAATCTCGATTCCCCTGTCCCCGTCACTTCGGTCACTGGCCAGGCGTTCTTCGAGACCGGCCGCACCTCGGTGGGCGACGTGCTCAACGACCTGCCGGCGCTGCGCAGCACGTTCAGCCAATCGAACTCCACGCGGTTCCTGGGCACGTCCGGCCTGAACCTGCTCGACTTGCGCGGCCTGGGGACGCAGCGCACGCTGGTGCTGGTCAACGGCCGCCGTCACGTCTCGGGCGACATCCTCAACACCGCGGCCTCGGTTGACACCAACACCATCCCGACTGACTTGATCGAGCGCGTCGACGTGCTCACCGGCGGCAGTTCGGCAGTCTATGGTTCGGACGCGCTCGCGGGCGTGGTCAACTTCGTGCTCAAGGACCATTACGAAGGCTTGGAGGCCCGCGCCCAGGGCGGCGTGAGCACCTATGGCGATGCCGGCTCCTATTATGCCAGCGTGCTCGCCGGCAAGAATTTCGCGGACGGCCGCGGCAATATCGCCGTCAATTTCGAATATGCGCATCAGTCGGACTTCTATGCATCCGATCGCAAATATACCTCCCAGAACGATACCTGGATCACGGTCGATTCGGATCCCGCCGGCACGCCCAATGGCAGCGACGGCAAGCCCGACCGCCAATTCTACACCGACGTGCGAAGCGGCACTTACACCAATGCCGGCACGCTCCAGATCTGCTGCCGCGCCGGTGGCGGCTTCGGGATCGCCTATCAGAATTACATCTTCCAGCCGGACGGATCGCTGACCAAGCAGACTGGCACGACGCTGCCGTCGCTGTCCTATCGCCCGAGTTTCCAGGGCGGCAACGGCGACAATTTCCGCGACGGCACGCAGTTCGCGCTTCAGCCAAGGCTGGATCGCTACAGCGCGAACATGATCGGGCATTTCGATCTCAGCCGGGCGGCGGTGCTCTTTGTCGAAGGCACTTATTCGCGAACCGATTCGTTCGGCAGCGCCTCGGGCCCGTTCTTCACCAGCGCGTCCGGTTCGCCGCGCGAGGTGTTCCACACGGACAACCCCTATCTAACCCAGCAGGCGCTCGGGATCATCCGTTCGGCGGACACCTATGATGCCAATTGCGCCTACACCACCTATGGCGATGGCATTCCCGACGCCGACCAGTGCGGCTTCTCGATCTACAAGAACGCCGTCGACCTCACCAACCGCACCGAAAAGGCGCGCCGCGAAACCTATCGCGCGCTGGTAGGCCTGCGCGGCGACTTCCACAATAACTGGCACTACGAAGTCTCCGCCAATTACGGCGAGTTCAAGGAGATGACCGAGATTCGCGGAAACGTGAATCTGCAGCGCTATCTGCTGTCGATCGATGCGGTCGACCAGGGCCTGGTCCAGAACGGCGTGGCGAACGGCAATATCGTGTGCCGTTCGAAGATCGTGCCGAGCGCGCGCGTCGCCTATGAAGGGGCCGGCGATCCAGCACTTGCTGCGGCACAACTTGCTGCCGACGTCGCGGCCTGCGTTCCAGTCAATCTGTTCGGCAGCGGCAAGGTCACGCAAGCGGCGCGCGACTATATCCTGCAGAACTCGTTCGCCGAGGGCCGGATCACCCAGTTTGTGATCAACGGCTTCGTGAGCGGCGACACGGCGGGCTTCTTCCGGCTGCCCGGCGGACCGGTCGGCTTCTCGGTCGGCGGCGAATATCGCCGTGAGACCGCGTTCTACCAGCAGGACGATGTGACCGCCGCGGCGCTCACCTTCTACAACGCGATTCCGAAGTTCGATCCGCCGTCGTTCGAAGTGAAGGAAGCTTTTGCCGAGATTCGACTGCCGCTCCTGAAGGACATGCCATTCTTCCACGAACTGACTGCTAGCGGCGCGGTGCGCGTCGCCGACTATAAAGGCGCGACCGGGACCGTCTATGCCTACAACGGCGGGCTAGAATGGGCACCGGTCAGACAGCTCCGGCTCCGCGGCAACTATGCCCGCGCGGTGCGCGCGCCGAATCTGAGCGACCTCTACACGCCGCTCGGGCAGAACTACGACACGGTCTATGACCCGTGCGACAATCAGCACATCGGCATCGGGCCGAACCGCGCGGCCAATTGCCACGCCGATGGCGTGCCCGCGGTCTACAACTTCGAATACACCAGTTCGATCGGCTATCTCTCGGGTGGCAACCCGGATCTGAAGGCGGAAACCTCGAACTCGTACACGGTTGGCGGCGTATTCCAGCCCGACTTCGCGCCGATCCTGCGCGGCTTGTCCTTCTCGGCCGACTATTATCACATCGAAGTGAACAATGTGATCACGTCGCCGGCGACGCAGGCGGTGCTTAACGCCTGCTACGATCAGGTCAGCATCAACAACCAGTTCTGCGCGCTGTTCTCGCGCTACACCGGCACTGCGCCGGGGCCGTCGGGCGAAGACAAGGGGCAGATCCTCAACAACAGCCTGCACCTGATCCCGCTGAACTACGCACAGCTCAAGGTCAGCGGCATCGACTTCGACATCGGCTATGAGCACCAGATCGGCAAGCTCGGCCGCCTCTCGATACACGGCGTCTACACGCGTGCCCTCGAAAACTATTCCTACCTCGATCCGACCAACCCGACGCGCGCCGACCAGACACTCGGCGAACTCGGCGATCCGAAGAACGCGTTCAATATCGAATCGTCCTTCAAGACCGGGCCGGTCACCTTCGGCTACAAGTTCCGCTACATCGGGCGGATGGTACCAGGCACATGGGAAGACGCACACAGCGTGCAGGGCCGCCCGCCGGTCAACGCCGACGCCTACCCGATCGAGTTCTACGATCCCGTCACCTATCACGACATCCGCTTGGGCGTGGCGGTCAACACCAAGTACAATTTCTATCTCGGCGTCGACAATCTGCTCAACAAGAGGCCGCCGTTCGGTCTCACCGGCGCGGGTGCCGGGAGCGGCATCTACAACAATCTGGGGCGCTTCCTCTATGCTGGCTTCGTCGCAAAGTTCTGAGGAAAGCCCTTCGAAAAGGAGGATCGCCGCCCAACTCGCTTGGGCGGCGATCTTCATTTAGGACGGCGCGGGACCGTGCGAGTGTCGGCTGGATTATGTTGAGGGACTTGCTGACCGGCAAGGAAGCTGACGCGCGCGCGGCCGAACGACAAGCGCGCGCGACGCTCGCAGCGAACCCCGACGATGGCGACGCGCTACGCCTGCTCGGCGTCGCGCTCTATCGGCTCGGCGACATCGCCGAAGCCGAGCGCGCGTGCATGGCGGCGATCATGGCATCGCTCAAGCTGCCGCTGATCGCGGAGGCCGTGGACCGACTCGCCCGAGGAGAATATCGCGAAGCTGAGGCCCTGATCCGACGCCGGCTCGCCGAGCAGCCGGAGGATGCGCTTGCGCTCACCATGATGGGCGACCTGACCGAGCGGCTGAGCATCTATGACGAAGCAGAACGCTATCTGCGCTCCGGGCTCGAGCTTGCGCCGGCTTTCGAGGACGCGCAGCTCAAGCTCGGCTTCGTGCTGTTGGCGCGCGACAAGACCGCAGAGGCGCTCGCGATCTTCGAAACCTTGCTCGCGCGCAATCCCGACAACCGCGCCGCGCTCAAGGCGCAGGTCCGCGCGCTGGTCGATACCGGCGAATATGCCCGCGCACTCGCCTACCACGAGCGGCTGATCGCGCTCGAACCCCGCTTGCCAACGCCGTTCGTCGCCTATGGCCATACGCTGAAGACGCTCGGCCGCCCACGCGAGGCCACCGAAGCCTATCGCCACGCGCTTGCGCTCGATCCGCGCTGCGCGGAAGCCTGGTGGGCGTTGTCGAATATGAAGGCCGGACAGCTCGACCAGAACGACGTCGCGACGATGGAAGCAAGGCTGCGCGAGACTCCGCCTGGGCCGCATCGCATGTATTTGCACTTCGCGCTCGGCAAGGCGCTGGAGGACAGCCGCGACTATGCGCAGTCGTTCCACCATTATGCCGCCGGCAACCGGGAGCGACTGGCGCTCAACCCGCACCATCGCAAAGGCGTCGAGCACCCGGTCGATCGCACGATCGCGCAATTCGACGCGGCGTTCCTCCGAGACCGCGTCGGCGCGGGGACGCCCGCGCGCGACCCGATCTTCATCCTGGGCATGCCGCGCGCTGGCTCGACTTTGCTCGAACAGATATTGTCGAGCCACCCGGCGATCGAAGGCACCGCCGAGCTGCCGCTGATCCCGACGATCGTCCGCACCGTGGTGTCGGAGCGCTGGCGCGATGTCGAGGCGCGCTACCCCGAAGTGCTGGCGACGCTCGCACTTGACGAATTCGCGGCGCTCGGCCTGCGCTACCTCGATGGCGCGGCACGGCACCGCAAGACCAGCCGGCCTTTCGTGATCGACAAGCTACCGGGTAACTGGATGCACATCGGGCTGATCCACCTGATGCTGCCCAATGCGACGATCATCGACGCGCGGCGCGAGCCGATGGCGTGCTGCTTCGCCAACTTCAAACAATATTTCGCGCGAGGGCAGAGCTTCGCCTATGACCTCGGCGATGTCGGCCATTATTACCGGCAATATGTCAGACTGGTCGATCATTTCGATATGATGCTGCCCGGTCGTGTGCTTCGGTTGCAGCACGAGGATCTGCTGGAGAATCCCGAGCGCGAAGTACGGCGTCTGCTGGCGTCGATCGGATTGGAGTTCGATCCCGCATGCCTGCGCTTCTACGAGAATGCGCGGCCGGTGCGCACGCCGAGTGCCCAGCAGGTGCGCCGGCCGATCAACCGCGACGCCGTCGATCTGTGGCGGAACTATGAGCCATGGCTCGGCGATCTCAAGCAGGCATTGGGCCCACTCGCGCCGCAGTAGCGGGAGGAACGGCGCCTGTACGCCGCCCCTCTCCGTCGCTCACTTCACGCCGAAGTTTACGCGCGCGCCGACGAACAGTCGGCGGCCGACCGACTCGGTCGGATAGCTGAACGATCCCACGTCCGACTGCTGGTCGAACAGATTATTCACGCCGCCATAAAGCTGGAAGCCCTTGCCGATGTTCACGCTGGCATAGAAATCGTGGACCGAGTGCGCCTTGTAGTATTTGTACTGCGGGTCGACATAGTCCGGGTCGCCGGCGAAGGTGAGCACCGAATAGCGCAGCGTCTTGTCGAACCACGACCAGCCATAGTTGAGTGTGAACGGCCCCTTGCTCCAGGTCAGATCGACCGTCGCCTGATATTTGGGCGCATAGGCAGTGCCGCGCTGGTTGGTCGGATCCGCGCCCGGCGTGCCGATGAACGACAGCCGGTGCAAATAGTTGCCAAAGGCGCGCAGGCTAAACGTCCCCAGCCTTTCGGTACGCAGGCGCCAGTTCAAATTGACGTCGAGCCCGGCGGTGCGGAACGCCGCGACATTCTGCGGCCCCACGGTGAAGCCCACGATATTGCCGGCCGCCGAGGTGCCCGAGGTGCCGTTCTGGCGCGTGATCGCCGCGCAGAACGGATTCGACAGGCTAGGCTGGTCGACGCACAGTTCCGACAGTTCCTGCGCCGCGACCTGGTTGATCGCGTTGGTGAGCTTGATGTCATACCAGTCGACCGAGACATTGAAGCCACGCACGAACCGCGGCGACAGCACCACGCCTGCGGTCCAGGTCGTTGCCTTTTCCTCGGTGAGATTGGGATTGCCGCCCTGCGTTCCGGGGATGTTGAACGTCCGGGTGTCGCCATAGGTCGCAGGATTTGCACCGAGGCTGGTGAGCAGCGCCGAACAATTTGCCGCACGATATTGCGTGCCGTTGTTGAGATTGGCGGGCAGGCACGGATCGTTGAAGAACTCGAACGTCTGCGAATTGCCGCCATAGAGTTCCCCGATGTTCGGCGCGCGAATGGCGATGGCATAGGTGCCCCGGAAGCTGATGTCGCGGACCGGCGCGAAGATGCCGTTGACCTTCCAGGTGGTGGTCGATCCGATCGTCGAATAGTCCGAATAGCGCACCGCGCCGCCGACCTCGAGGTTATGGAAGAACGGCCGGTCCTTGAGGATCGGGACGTTGAGTTCGCCGAACACTTCCTTGACCGAGAAGCGGCCAGTGGTGGGGTTGAGCTGGTTGGTGTAGGTCAGCCCCTGCTGCTCGATCGGATCGGGAGCGAAGTGGCTGATCTCCTTGCGATATTCGCCGCCGACCGCGAAGCCTACCGGCCCGCCGGGCAGGCTGAAGAACCCGGTGGTGTCGCCGGTTATCGAGCCCGACACCACATGCTGCGCGATGCTCGAATGGTCCGTGGTCGGCGCAGTGATGAAAGCAATGCCAGCCGGATCGCTCAACCCTTCGCCGAGCAGGTTGATCGGCCGGCACTCACCCGGCTTGAATGTCGTCGGATTTGTCACCGTCCGACCACTCTCAAACGGCTGATTGGGGGTCCAGCCGGGCTGGAGATTGACGCGGCAGGTGATCTGGCCGGTCGCCGGATCGCGCACCGCGTCAACGGCAGCAAAGAAGCGATCGTTGTAGATGTCGCCGACGTAGCGGCTGCGCACGGTGGTCCGGCCCCAGACATAGGACAGATCATAATGGAGCTTGCTACCGATATCGCCGCGGATCCCGAGCACCGTGCGATAGGTCTGGCGCAATATGTCTTCCCCGCGCTGGCCGAGATCGAAATTGTCGCGATTGACCAGCACACCCCCGAGCGCTGGATCGATCGCAGCGCGGATGTTCGCTGGCAGATAGGGATTATCCGCTTCGATGAACGTGCCATATTCGAAGGTCGGCTGGGCGAGCGAAAACGAACGGATGTTGGCGTATTTGGCTTCGGCGTAGAGCGTCAGCTTGTCGTTGACGTCATAATGGGCGATGCCGTTGATCACGTGCCGGCGGATGTCCGGAAGCAGGTCGTTGCCGTAACGCGAGACCAATGTGCTCGATCCGCCGAGCACATAGCCTTCGCCGAGGTCGACGCCATTGTCGTAGATCGCGCCGGTTCCCGTGAACTCAGGCACATAGTCGCCGTCGATGTCGACTGCGCCGTCCCCACTCGACAGGCCATAGCGAACGTTCCCCATCGGCACGCGATCGGGCAGACTGGGATCGTCGTTGGGATCGTTCGGGTTGAGGACGAACACCTGACGGTTGAGCCCTGAAATGCGCGGACGGTCGCGCGTCTCGAGCCGGTTGTCCTGGCCGTATTCATAGGCGAGCGCGACATTGCCGCGGTCGCCGGCGAAGTTGGTACCGGCGGTCGCAGTCAGCAGATATTGGCCAGCGTCGCCGCGCGACGTAATGCCGGCCTGGCCGCGGATCGTCAGTCCCTGGAAATCATGCTTGAGACGGAAATTGACCACGCCCGTGACGCCGTCCGCGCCATAGATCGCGGACGCGCCGCCGGTGAGCACATCGATCCCCTGGATCAGGTCCGAGGGAATCGTGTTGATGTCGACCGACTGCTCGCCGGGCACCCCCGCGACATGGCGCCGTCCGTCGACCAGCACCAGCGTGCGCGCGCGGCCGAGGTTGCGCAGGTCGAGCAGGTTGAGACCAGTCTCGCCGATCCCCGCGCGATCACCCGAATTCTGGTTCGACGTCTGCGACCCCACCAGCGCCGGATAGCCGGTCAGGAAATTGGTCACATTGGTGTTGCCGGATTCCTGGATTTGCTCGGCATCGAGCGAGAGGATCGGGTTGGGGCTCGAATAGTCCGGCCGTCGAATGCGCGATCCGGTAACGACGATGTCGGATCCCCCCGCCGCCGTGGGCTCTTGCCCTGCGGCATCGGCCGCTTGCGCAGCGGCCGGCGTGGCGGTCGCCAGTGCCAGTGCCAATGTCGAGATGGATAGCGATAGCGACGCCGCCCGATCCAAATATACGTTGTGCATCATGCGATCCCCTACTGTGGCCCCACGAACAAGCGGCCTGAACCTGTGAGAAGCGCGTGCGATGCAGCGTGCAAGGCGGCCGATCAAATATTTCCTCGATGTTGCAGCATGGCCACGTTTCATCTGTGCAACAATTTGCGAAACGCGCTGCGGCCGCTCGTGATGCCGAACCCAGTGACGTCGGCCCCTGTTCCGATGGGGGCGGGCACGTTCCGGAGAGGGCCCGGCAGTTCCAATCAATGAAAAAAGGCCGCTCCGGCGAGGGAGCGGCCTTCATCCGAACCGACAGTGTCGATCAGTACCGATAGTGATCCGGCTTGAACGGCCCTTCGGTCGAAACGCCGATATACGCCGCCTGCTTGTCGGTCAGCTTGGTGAGCTTAACGCCCAGCTTCTCGAGATGCAGCGCCGCGACTTTCTCGTCGAGATGCTTGGGCAGGACATAGACCTTGTTCTCGTACTTGCTGCCGCCGGTCCACAGCTCGATCTGTGCCAGCACCTGATTGGTGAACGACGAGGACATCACGAAGCTCGGGTGTCCGGTGGCGCAGCCGAGGTTCACCAGGCGGCCCTTGGCGAGCACGATGATCTTCTTGCCGTCGGAGAACTCGACTTCGTCGACCTGCGGCTTGATCTCGGTCCATTTGTAGTTGGCGAGCGCCGCGATCTGGATCTCGCTGTCGAAGTGGCCGATGTTGCACACGATCGCCATGTTCTTCATCTCGCGCATGTGATCGAGCGTGATCACATCGGCATTGCCGGTCGCAGTGACGAAGATGTCGGCGCGCTTGGCCGCCTCTTCCATCGTCACGACCTCATAGCCTTCCATCGCCGCCTGCAGCGCGCAGATTGGATCGACTTCGGTCACGATCACTCGCGCGCCGCCGTTGCGCAGCGACGCGGCCGAGCCCTTGCCGACGTCGCCGAAGCCCGCGACGCACGCCACCTTACCGGCGAGCATCACGTCGGTCGCGCGGCGGATCGCGTCGACCAGCGATTCCTTGCAGCCGTAGAGATTGTCGAACTTCGACTTGGTCACGCTGTCGTTGACGTTGATCGCCGGGAACGGAAGCTTTCCGATCTTGGCGAGCTCATAGAGCCGGTGCACGCCGGTGGTGGTCTCTTCGGAGACGCCCTTGATCGCTGCGACCGTCTTGGTGAGATAGCCCGGACGCGCCGCGAGGAAACGCTTGAGGGTCGCGACGAAGATCTCTTCCTCTTCGTTGGTCGGCGTGAACAGCGCCTCACCTGCCTCGACGCGCGCGCCCCATAGCGCGAACATCGTGGCGTCGCCGCCGTCGTCGAGGATCATGTTGCAGGTCGTGTCGCCCCAGTCGAAGATGCGCTCGACATATTCCCAATATTCCTCGAGCGTCTCACCCTTGACCGCGAACACCGGGATGCCCGAGGCTGCGATCGCAGCCGCGGCGTGATCCTGCGTCGAGAAGATGTTGCACGATGCCCAACGGATGTCGGCGCCAAGCTCGGCGAGCGTCTCGATCAGCACCGCGGTCTGGATCGTCATGTGCAGCGAGCCGGTGATACGCGCGCCCTTGAGCGGCTTCGATGCGCCGAACTCCTGGCGCAGCGCCATCAGCCCCGGCATTTCGGTCTCGGCGATCTCGATCTCCTTGCGGCCGAAATCGGCAAGTGTGAGGTCCTTCACGACATAATCGGTGATCTGGTCAGCAACTGCGGTGGCCACGGATCGTACTCCTGGGATGAATATTGCGCAGCGGGCATAGCCCTGGCCGCTTCCGGATCCCCTACCCGCTCCGACCATTCAACGCAATGCTAATATAAAGATTTCTTTATATGCCGATTTCGGACACGAGTTCGACCATGTCGGTGCCTGCCGGAACGAGCAGCCACTCGCGACTTTCGGTGCCGTCGATCACCGTCACGGCGTTGCGCGGGCAGACACCGAGGCAGCGGGTCTCGACAATGCCCAGCGGCCCGCCCTTGTGCGACCTCTTGAGGCCGACGTGCTTGCGCAACGCCTTGGCGAGCGAAGTCTTGCCTTTGCGCCCAAATCCGCCACCGAGCCGCTTCGAGCATTTGCCGCAGACCAGCAGGACGCGGTCCCAATCGGATGCCACGCGTCCGCGGAGAAGATCGAGCGGCACCGTCGGCGTTCCCGGTCAGTCGGGCTTCCAGCTCCGCCGTTCCTCGGCGGCGCGCAGCACGTCATAGGCCGCCTGGATCGCATGAAAGCGCTTCGCCGCCTCGGCGTCGTTGGGGCGGATGTCGGGATGATTCTCCTTGGCGAGCCGGCGCCACGCCGCGCGGACAGTGTCGAAATCGCTGTCGCTTTCGAGCTCGAGCACTTCGAGTGCACGCATCTCGTCGCGCGAGCGGCTGCCGTCGCCCGGGCCGGCCCAGCCATAATGCGAGGCCTCGGCATAGCCATTCGCCGAGCGCCGGTCGTCGGCCTCGCGCTTCGCCGCTTCCTCGGCGGTCAACCCGGCGAAATAGTCCCAGTTGCGGTTATATTCGCCCGCGTGCGCTTCGCAGAAATACCAGCGCTCCGGGCTGTTCGGGGCCTTGGGCGCGGGCCGGTCGCCGGGCTCGGTACAGCCGTGCCGGTCGCACAGCCGCACCTGCTGCGCCGCCCGCTCGCTGCCGTAACTCCGCCAGCGGGGAAACCCCCAGTCCATCGATCGTGTCGAACGCGCCATCTTCCAGCAGATAGTGGCCGATTGTTGCGAACGCCATATCGTCGCTACGGTAATTCGTAAGAGACTCGCTGCGTGAAGCCGCCGCAACCCGGCGTTTCGCCCGGCCGGTACGTTGCCGCGAACCGCGTCCTGGTGACGATGCCGGTTGCCGAATCCGTGAAAACGAATGGCGGATAGGCAACAATGGCACGCTGGCCATGCGTCTGGCCGCGCGCGTCGATGTCGAACTGCGTGGCCACCCACCCTTCAAACCCCCAGCGCATGGCCTCTTGCGGGAACGAATTGTCGCTGGCGCCCGTCGAGGTCATCCGCGGCGGCGCGTCGAGCATCGCGCATTGTTCACCAGTCAGGCCGGTGCGATCAAACGCGGCGCGAGCTTCGAGCATATGGCCCGCCTTTTTCTCGAACGATGCGAGACGGATCAGCGCGCCGACCTTGAGCGGATGACCGTCCTCCAACGACGTGTCCTCGGAGATCGCGCGCAGCAGCGGAACGGTTGCATTGCGGTCGCGCCGCGCCTTGAGATCGGCGAGGATCAGCTGCAGCGCCGCACGCGCCAGCGGATCCGAAGCATAATCAGGCGTGCGAAGCGCCCTCTCGAGATCACGAACGAAGGGGGCGTCGAAGCGACTACCCGCAGCGCGGGCCTGCCATAGCGGCACATCGGCCGCGAGCCGTGCGATCGGAGGTGCGTGACTGGCCGATAGGATCGCCGCTGTCCGCTCGGCAAGATGCGCGCGCTCGTCCGCGGGAATCACGACGTTTGACAACAGGTCATAAAGCAAGGGAACGGTGGACAAGGCATCCTGCTCTCCCCTGGCGTCCGCGGCGGCCAGGGCCGCGCGCTGGCGAGCCAGGCGACGGGCATCGCCTTCGCCGCTGTCCAGCGGCAATGGCAAATGCTTCTCCTCGAGCCAATCGGCCAGGCCCTGACGCACTTCATCGGTGACGGCAGGACGCGGGAAAGCCGTCGAACAGCGCAACTCGACGCGTGCGTTATAACGATAGAACCTCGGCAGCTTCTTGAAATCCTCCGGCTTCCAGGACCACTCTAGGACCGCACGTGCGAACTCCGGCCCGACCTCACCGGAACGTGAAGCATAGACCGGCGCGGCATGAATGACCGCCCCGTCATCGCCGACCCAGAATTCGACGACCGCCATATCGTCGGGACGCAACCCGGCATCGCCGCCGCACAATGGCGGCTGCATCTCCGCGGCGAAACCGAAGCCCTCCGACGGGCCAAGGCCGGATTTGGCGAGATATTCCCGGGCTGTGTCAGCATCGTTGAGCTTGAGCGCCGCGAGCGCGACATCCGATCGAGCGGCCGCGTCCCTCAGGTCGATCTTGTCGGTCATGCCGCCAAGGTCGGCGACAGCGCGGCTGGCCACTTCCTTGGCTTCCTTGTAACGACCGACGTTGAGGAAATATTGCGCGATCGGCAATTCGACGACCGCGCGCGTACTCGGTTCGAATTGCGGATTGGCGATCAGGGTCTGCGCTGCGACGACATATGGGAGCGCGCCCTGCGGATCGACATAGGTACCGGTCTGGATCAGCCCGACCAGTGCCCGGGCCTTGCTTGCGTTATCGACGGCGAGCGGCAGCGCTTGTCCATACGCAGCATAGGCACTCGCATAGTCGAGCGAGGACATCTGGAGCCCGCCGATCGTAAGGAGCGCATCGAGCCGGTCCTCGCGTAACGACTCGTCCCCCACCGGAAGCGCCTTTAACGCTGTGGCAAGCAGCGGTCGCGCCTCGTCAGGTCGACCGAGCTCAACCAGAGCCTTGCTCTCGCGCAGCTGGACGATCGCCTTGCTCCGCGCGCTGCCGACGCGGGCTTCGAGCGCGTGATAAGCGTCGAGCGCCTCCGCCCATTTGCCCGCGGCGCTGAGCTCCGACGCCTGGTCAAAGGCCTGCTGAACGGTCGGCTGCTGCGCGGATGCGGCCGGCGTCTGCGCCGTGACCGCGTCCGCTGAAACCGACGCAATCACGCCAGACAGCGCGGCGACACCTATTCGCATTTCGACATCCCCTCTGCGATGCGGAGACTGCCGCGAAATTGTTGCGCCGTAAAGACTTGCCAGAAGGTCTATAAGCCGGGTTCTATCCTCGCCGGCCAAGAACCCTTGGGCAGGATATGCGACCATTTCTTGGGACAGTTCGAGCGTGTCGACCGGGCCATTCTTGAAACAATGGGCGACGGTTACGAACGCCTTATCGTCAGCGCAGTAAATCAAAGGTCACGCGCCGCGTGAAGGCGCCGCATCCCACCTTGCTGCCCGGACGATAGACCGCCACGTAGCGCTCCTGGTTCATGGCCCTGGTGGCCGAATCGCTAAAGACAAACGGCGGATAGGCCACGATCGCCCGCTGACCCAGCGCCCGCCCGTACGTGTTGATGTCGAACTGAACCGAAACCCAGCCCTCGAATCCCCAGCGCCGCGCCTCCTGCAGAGGCGAACCGTTGATCACACCGCTCTCGATCCTTACCGGCGGCACATCGAGCATCCCGCATTCTTCGCCGCTCAGGCCGGTGCGACCAAACGCGGCCCGCGCCTCGCGCCCGTGGCCCGCCGCCTTCTCGAGAGCAGAAAGGCGGATCAGCGCGCCGACCTTGAACGGATTCCTATCCTCGAGCGCGGCATCTTCCGAGACCGCGTGCAGCAGCGGCGCGGTTGCGGCAACATCGTGCCTCCCGAGAATGTCGGCGAGAATCAGCCGCATCGCCGAACGCGCATGCGGATCGGAAGCGTAACGCGGCATTTCCAGCCCGGCCTGGACTTCCTGCACGAAGGACGGTCTGTCCGAATATCGCCCGTTGACGGGAAATAGATCGACGCGCCAGTCGTACTCCCGCGCCGCCCACAGCTGCAATTCCACAGCCAGTCGCGCGATCGGGGGCGCCTGATTGGCGTCGAGTATCGCAATGGCGCGTTCGGCAAGCCCCGCGCGTTCGTCCCTGGGGACGAGAGCGTTGGACAGCAGCGCGTTGAGTAACGGGACCGTCGACAGCGCGCTCGTCTCGCCCCTGGCATCGGCCGCCGCCAGTGCCGTGCGCGCACCCAGCAGTCGACGAACATCGCTTTCGGCGGGGTTCGGCGGCCAAGCCACATGCCTCGCTTGCAGCCACTCTACCAAGCCCCGGCCGACTTCCGTCCACACTGACGGACGTGGAAAGGCCTTGGAGCAACGGAGTTCGACTCGCATGTTGTAGCGAAAGAATGTCTGCAGCCGCGTTAAACGATTGAGGTTCCACCTCCAATTCCGCACGGCGCGCGCGAACGCCAGGCCGACTTCGCCAGGACGGGAAGCATAGACCGGCGCGGCGTGGATCACGGTGCCATCGTCGCCGATCCAGAATTCGACGACGGCCACGTCCTCCGGTTGCAGCGCGGCTTCGCCGCCGCACAAGGGCAGCGGCATTGCTTCCGCGCCGTCGAAACGCACTTTCGACATACCGATGCCCGATTTGGCGAGATACTTGCGGGCCGTGCCGTTTTCGTCGAGCTTGAGCGCCGCAAGCGCGACGTCCGAGCGCGCGGCGGAATCCATCAGGTCGGTCGGGTGGGCGTCGTCCAAGCCGCCGAGGTCCGACACCGCAGCGCTGGCCACATCCTTCGCTTCCTTGAAGCGGCCGACGTTCAGGAAATATTGCGCGACGGGAATCTCGATATGCGCACGCGCGCGTGGATCGAGTTTCGGATCGGCGAGCAGCGATTGTGCTGCGGCGACATGCGCAACGGTGCCCTCAGGATCGACATAGGTACCCGTCTGGATCAGCCCGATCAGCGCGGCGCTTTTGCTGTCGCTGTCGCTGGCAAGGGGGAGCGCGAGGCCATAATTGGCATAGGCACTAGCATAATCGAGTGCGTCGCTGTCCAGCGCACCAATCGTGAGCAGCGCATCGAGCCGGTCCTCCCGCAGCGACTCGTCGCCTTCGGGAAGCGCCTTGAGCGCAGCGACCAGTATCGGCCGTGCCTGATCCGAACGGCCGAGTTCGACCAGCGCCGTGCTCTCGCGCAATTGGAGCACCGCCTTGGTCCGCGCGTTTCCGACGCGCGGCTCGAGCGCGCGATATGCGGCGAAGGCTTCCTCCCATTTGCCGGCGGCAAGCAGCGCCGTGGCCTCGTCGAACGCTTGCTGGATTGTCTGCTGCGGCGGCGCGGTCCGCGTCTGCGCCGCGATCCCTCCGGCCGAAACCAGCGCCGTCGCGCCAAGCAGCGCGGCAACTATTCGCATGGTGGAACCCCCTTCCCCATGCGGAGACTGCCGCGAAATCTCCGCGCCGTAAAGATGCGCCAGAGGGTCTATAAGCCGGGTTCTGTCCTCGTCTTGCGACGATGTGCGACCATTCCTCTAGGACCGTTCTCGCGAACGGCCTCCAGCAACCAACCCGGGCGACGAGGCCGGAACAGGCCCATATGCCGCCCCTATTCGGTCTTGCTCCCGGTGGGGTTTGCCTTGCCGCTTCCGTTGCCGGTCGCGCGGTGCGCTCTTGCCGCACCCTTTCACCCTCGCCCTTATCCCTGCTTTCGCAGGCACAGTGGGCAGACTTCTCTCTGTGGCACTTTCCCTAATCCCGGCCTGCGCCGGGACCGGCGGGCGTTACCCGCCACCGTCGTTCCGTGGAGCCCGGACTTTCCTCGGTGATGCCGAAGCACCAACGCGGCCGCCCGACCCTCTGGCCTGGCGACAGATAGCGTCGTTGCGTGGAAGGTCAAATCGTCGGCGGCGCGCCAGCGTTGCGTTTGCCTCAATCGTCGCCCTGCGGGCGCGGCAGCAGCAGCGCGAGCAGCAGCATGCGACATTCTGCATCGATCTCGCCGTCGATCATTTCGGGCCGGAAGCGGCGCTGGAACGCAATCACGGCCTTTTCGCGATTGGTCACGTCATAGCCGAAGCGTTCGAGCGCGAGCAGGAAGCCGGCGTCGGTCCACTGCGGATCCATCAGGTTTCGGGTAGGGCGCGGCAGCGCCAGGCGCAAACGCGCGAGCGTGCCCCAAGGGAAATACTCCCCGGGATCGTTCTTGCGCGCGGGCGCGATATCGGAATGGCCGACCACGTTCCCGCGCGTGATGCCGTAGCGCTCCTTGATTGCATGGACGAGCGGGATCAGCGCGTCGATCTGTTCCTCGGGAAACGGGCGATAGCCGAACTCATGACCGGGATTGACGATCTCGATTCCCACGCTCGCGCTGTTGACGTCGGTGATGCCGCGCCAGTGTGACTTGCCGGCATGCCAGGCGCGCTTGCTCTCGTCGACAAGCCGCAGGATCGTACCATCTTCAGCGACCAGATAATGCGCCGACACCTTGGAGGCAGGATCGCGCAACCGCGCGATTGCTTCCTCGGCGGTGGGCATGCCGGTGTAGTGCAACACGAGCATCGTAATCGGCAGGCTGCGCTCGTCGAAATTCGGCGACGGCGCATCGATGATGCCGGGAGGATCCTGCATGCGCCTCGATAGGGACAAAGCCCTGCCGAGGACAAGGGCGCAAACTCAGCCGGCTTCCGGCGCCAATCCGGCGCGGCTGTCGACGAGGCGATAGAAGCCGCGAAATTGTTCGCACGGCGCAAATCGGTCGGTCTGTCCGATCACCGTTTCGCCCGCGCCAAGCACGAGCAGCCCGCCCTCCCGCAAAGCACTCGCCAGCCGCTCGAACACCCGCGCGCGCAGCGAAGGCGAGAAATACAGCATCACGTTGCGGCACATGATGATGTCGAATCGCCCGGCGGGCGGCGCGTCGGCTGCCAGATTCTGGCGGCGGAAACACACGCGGCGGACAAGCGCCTGCTTCGCGATCCAGTCGGTGCCGTCGCTGTCGAACCATTCGACCATGCGGCGAATCGGCAGGCCGCGCTGGATCTCGAACTGCGAAAAGCGGCCCGCGCGCGCGCGCGCCAGCGCGGACGGCGATACATCGGTCGCAACGATCTCCGGTTCGGGCGACGTCGAATCCTGCGCGAGATCGGCGAACAGCATCGCGAGCGACAGCGGCTCCTGCCCCGTCGAGCAACCGGCCGACCAAAGCCGCAGCCGCCGCTGCGGTGCCTCGGCCTGCAAACGCTGCGCCGCTTCGAACACGCCGTCGACAACACCCGAATCGCGGAAGAACGAGGTTTCCTGATTGAGGAGCGCATCGACCACCGCCTCGCTCAGCTCCTGGTCCCGCGATGAAACCAGATGCGCGGCCAGTTGCTCGATCGTGTCGAGATGACGCACGCGCAGCAGCGGCTTGAGCGCGGTCTCGATCCGCCACGCGCGGTTGGCAGCGATTTGCTGGCCGGTGCGCTGTTCGAGCAGCGCCGTGATCATGTTGGTCGCGCCGGTCGACGTGACGATGGACGAAACCGCGTTCACAGAGGCTTCCTGCGCGTGGCGATCAGCCGGCCGATCTCCTCGGGCTTCAGGACGGCAGTCGCATTGCCGCCGCTCGCCACGGCCCCGGGCATTCCCCAGACCACCGAACTGTCACGGTCCTGCACCACGACGCTCGCACCGGCTTCGACCAGTTTGCGCGCGCCTTCGCTGCCGTCGCGGCCCATGCCGCTCAGCACCACACCCAGCCCGCGACGTCCGAACACTTCGGCGACCGATTCGAACATTGGATCGACCGAGGGCATGCAGCCGCTCAGCGACCGTTCGTCGGTGAGCCGGATCGCCGCACCGTCCGAGATCCGCGCCACGCGCATATGGGCGTCGCCGGGAGCGACATAGATTCGGCCGGCGCGAATGCGCATGCGATCGCTGGCGACCTCGCACGGGCGGTTCGCGAGCACGGCGAGTTGAGTCGCGAAATAGCCCATGAACGAGACCGGCAGGTGCTGCGTCACCAGGATCGGTCGCTGGAACTCGCCCGGGATCTCGCGCAGCAGCTGGCTGAGCGCATGTATGCCGCCGGTCGAGGCGCCGATGGCTACAAGCTCGAAATCTTCGATCAGCTTGCTGCTGAGCACGGGCGGCAGCGCCGAGGTCGAGTCCGCGGCAGTATCGAGCAGCCGCGTCATCCGCTCTTCGAGTACGTCCGCGAAACGGCCGCCGAAGCTGCCGACGCCGGGCTTGACCAGCGTATCCGCGCCGCCCAGCGCGAGCGCCTGGACCGTAGCGGCGGCGCCCTCCTCGCACGACGAAGAGACCACGAGCACTTTCGCGCCCGCGCCCACCGCGAGCAGGTCGGGTAGCGCAGTGAGACCGTCGACGCCGGGCATTTCGATGTCGAGCAGGATCACTTCGACCGAATGGTTGCGCAGATAGTCGAGCGCGCGCCGTGCATCGCTGACCGACGCCGCGACTTCGAACCTGGCCATGCCTTCGATCATCCGGCCGAACACCGATCGCGCGACGACCGAGTCGTCGACGATCAGCACCCGTGCGGGTGCCTCGGACGGGCTGCGTGCCGTCCTGAGGTGCGTTCCACGTGCCACGCGTGCGACCTTCAGGCGACGCCGACGATCTGGAGTTTGCTCTCGAGAGTCTCTCGATCGAACGGCTTCATGACATATTCGTCGGCGCCGGCTTCGATCGCCGCGCGGATATAGGCCATGCCGTTTTCGGTGGTGCAGAACACGACCTTGGGTTTGCGCTGCAGCCCCGAATCCTTGAGCGCGCGCAGGAAATCCATGCCGCTCATCACTGGCATGTTCCAGTCGAGCAGCACAACGTCCGGGATCGAATCCATGCAACTGTCGAGCGCCTCGCGGCCGTCGCCCGCTTCGCGAACTTCGAAGTTCATCGTCTCCAGGATATGACGAGCGACCTTTCGGATTACCTTCGAATCGTCGACGACCAAACACGTCTTCATTGGCAATTCCCCGTGATCCCCGTGATACTCTTTTGCCTGCAAAACCTAAGCGGGCCGTTAATTGCGTGATCCGTCAATTGACGCTGTGCGAGCCATGACCCGGAATCAACGCCGTGAGATCGATCGCCAGGATCGGCTCGCCGTCGCGCTCGACTACGCCGCGGCCGGCAGCCCCCCAGCCGCGATCGAGCGATACGCCGCTCGCGATCGGCAGCAAGTCGAATGGCGCGACATCGTCCAGCGCATCGACCAGCAATGCATAGTGGTGTCCTTCGACGCGTGTAATCACTGCGCGACGCGCATCGCTACCGGCTGGCGCAAGTCCGAGCGCGGCCTGGGTGTCCACCACGGTCACCACCCTGCTTCGCAGCGCGGCCAGCCCACGCACCTGTTCGGCAGCCCGCGGCACGTGCGTGACTTCGCCAATATCGACGACCGATTCGACCTGGTCCGAATCGATCGCGACCGCCCGCCCGGCGATCTGGGCGATCAGGTAAAGATGCGACATCAACGGCCTCCGGTTGCGGCCACGCGGGCCTCGAGCGCGGAGAGAAGCCCCGCGCGGTCATATCGATAAATGCTGTCGTCGGCGGCACCCGCGGCAGCCTTGCGCTTGCGCAGCCGCACTGTCGGCGCACCGACGCCCTTAGCCGTCTCGCTCGTCTCGCCGGCGAGTACCACCGCCGCCCTTTCGCCGACTGCCAACTCGGTGGCAACGCGATAGCCGGCATTCTCCAGCATCGGCTTGACGAACGCCGTCATCCACCCGTCGGCGTCGCCGGCGAGCAGGCAAAGCGGCGCTTGGGCGACATCCTCGGGATCGCCGTGCTCGGCGAACACCGCATAGGCATCGAGCAGTTCTATCTGCTCGCCGTCCAGCAGCACCACGCCTGCAACCATGCCCTCGCCGGTCGCCGGCACGACGTCGTCGGGCAGCTGGACGATGTCGATTGCCTCCTGGATCGCATAGGAAACTTCGGTCACGCCATCCTTGAGGCGGAGCACATTGACCTTGTTCCCTTCGATCGGCGCAACGGCGACCAGCGGAAGGATATGGTCGTCGATGGTCAGCCGCAGGCGCCCCGCGCTCCATTTGACGCAATCGGTTCCGACTTGCTCCACCCGGTCGACGATGCCGAGCGGCACCGCGCGGCGCTTGCCGTCGAGATCGACGAACAGCAGTGCCGGCGCGCCCTCGTCGACTGCCACTGCGGCCTCTTCGACCAAGCCGCGGCCGATGCGATTGAAATCGAGTCCGGCGACATGCGCCAGACCGGCGCAGTCGAGCACCAACATCGGCAGGCCGCTGTCGGGCAGGGTCTGGCCCGCGTAGAGTCCGGTGGTCATTACGGCCGGAGCCGCGGGTTTGATCACCAGCTCCTCATTATCGAGCACCGTATCGACCGCGAGCGCATAGCTACCCTCGCTGACGTTCACGATCGCCAGCATTTGCATCGCGGGCCGGCCGAAAGCGTCGAGTTCGAGCAGCTTGCCAAGATCGATGAGCGGCAGGCGCCGATCCCGGACCGTGACGACGGTGGCGTCGCCGAGCAGATCGATGCGGATCGCGTCGCTGCGTTCGGTGACGATCTCTTCGATCGCCTGGCGGGGAATTGCGAAACGCTGGTCGGCGACGCCGACGACGATGGTCGGAATGATCGACAGCGTGAGCGGTACGTGAATGGCAACGCGCAGCCCGCGACCGAACTGGCTGTCGAGCTCGACACGACCGCCGATCTGTTCGACGCACGATCGCACCACGTCCATCCCGACGCCGCGGCCGGATATCTCGCTGACGCCGTCCTTGCTCGACAGGCCCGGCTCGAACACGAGGTCGAGCTTGGCGCGATCGGAGAGCGAGCGCAGCTGGCGTTCGTCACGACCACTAGCGACGAGTTTGCGGATCAAGCGGTCGACGTCGATCCCGCGCCCGTCGTCGGAAATCTCGATGACGATCTGGTTGCCCGACTGGCGCGCCGAGACTTGCAGCCGCCCGTTCTCGCGCTTGCCGGCGGCGCGGCGATCCGCAGGTGTTTCCAGGCCATGGTCGATCGAGTTGCGGATCATGTGCACGAGCGGGTCGCGCATCACTTCGATCATTTCCCGGTCGAGTTCGACATCAGCACCTTCGATGCTGAGCGTGACCGATTTGCCGAGGCCGGCGGCAGTATCGCGCACCATCCGCGGCAGCGCCGAGAACAGCGCCTCGACCTTCTGCATGCGCGTACGCGTGACGGTGTCGCGCATCTCGCCAACGGTGAGCGACAGCCGCTCGAGCGCAGCCTCGACCGCCGGATCGACATCGCCCTGGCGCAGCCGGCGCGAGAGTTCGTTGCGCGCGAGCACCATGTCCGACATGCCGAGCATCATGCGATCGAGCAGGTCGACGTTGAGCCGCACGCTGCGCGCCGGCGCGCGCTGTGCGATCGTCGGGGCAGCGGCAACTTGGTCGGATCCGTCCGCGAGCGCGGCGATCAGCAGTTCCTCGCCGGTGTCGTCGAGGCTCGAGCCGCCATCGATCGCTTCGACGATCTCGCCGATGCGGTCGACCACCGCCAAAACGGCATTGACGAGCGCGCGATCGGGCGCGCGCTTGCCGAGCCGTACGTCCGACAGCACGTCCTCGGCAGCGTGGCTGAGGCGGCCGAGCCGAGGGAGATCGAGGAAGCCGCAGCTACCCTTTACGGTGTGGACGAAGCGGAAGATCGCATCGAGCCGCGCACGATCCGACGGATGCGCTTCCCACGCGACGATCTCGCCCGCCAACGCTTCGAGCGTCTCGCGCGTCTCGGCGATGAATTCTTGAAGCAGGTCGTCCATAAGCCCCGGCGCAGATTTACCTGTGCCTTGTGGACGCAAGAGGGTTAAGGGCGAGTTATCTATTGACCCCGCAGCAGCCCGTCCGCAGTTCGCCGCCCACAAATGCCCTAATGCATTGTCCAAAGCTTACGGGCGGCGGTGCCATAGTTGCCGAGCTGATAGATCGACACTGCGCGAACGCCGAAGGTAAACGGCACGAACGGCTCGCCCGCGACCTGCTTGACGAAGGCAAGAGGAGCAGTGCCAATCGTGATGTGCGGCGCGAACTTGGCACCGGCGGCATTGGTCGCGAAATTCTCGACCCAGGTCACCGAGCCGGGCTGGATCGGTCCCGCCGGATCCTGGACGAACGCCGCCGCAGTGCCGCCGGTGACGGCGAAGGGTTGCACGGCGGCGAGCACCTCGACCGCCAGTCGGTCGAGCGCGGGCGTGCGCGCCACGTCGAGCAACAGCAGCCCGCCACCGAAGTCGGACGCGGTATAGCCGCGAGCCTGGAGCTTCATCGCGCGCGGCCGCTTCGCTGCGAGCACCGCGGCGACGGCGACCTCGACCTTGCGGAGATCGGCGCGTCGGACATAGCGCTGGACCAGCGTAATATGCGGCGCATGCATCGCGTCGAGCGCATATCCCGCTGGGTTCGCACTGCGCAATCGCGCGTTCATCGCCTGGGCGGCAGAAACCGCGGGAGCCCCTGGCTCGATCAGCACGTCGATCGCGACGGTCTCAGGTAAAGATTGCGCCATCACCGGCCTTTCCGCCACGACCAGCAGCAGACAAACGAGCAGCAGACGGCGCATCATGCGGTTTTGAACGAGGCCCCGAACAGCAACACGTCCGAATCCGGCGGTGACACCTGGAGGTCGCCGCCGTTGGCGGTGACCAGCTCGCGCACCAGGAACGCGGCGGCGGCGCGCGGAGTGATCGACGTGTCGCCGTTGGCACTGGTCAGTGCATTGCGCAGCTCGGGATCGAGCACGATACGCGGGCCGTCGGCACGCACGACGATATCGACCGACTGGCTGGTCGTCTCGGCGCCGATATCAAGCTGACCGCCGCGTATCAGCGCGTCGCCGCCGATCAGCGCGAGATTGAGCAACACCTTGATCGCCTGCTTGGGCAGCACTGGCTCTTCGATCATCCAGCCGATCGCGACACGGTGATTGTCGCCGAACAGACCTTCGATCGCCGAATGTGCCTCGCGCGTGTCGATCGTCTCGCCGAAGCCGCCGGCAGCGCCGAACGCCAGACGAAAGAATTTGAGCTTGTTGGCGGAGGCTCGCGCGCTCTCACCAAGCAGTTCGAGACACCGTGCACGCATTTCCGGATCATGCTCGTCGGCGAGCAATTCCAAACCATTGTTGAGTGCGCCCACCGGACTGAGCAAGTCATGGCAAAGGCGTGAACAAAGCAGGCTCGCGAAATCGACAGGGCTGATGTTCAATTAACCATGCTCCTGATCCCCCGCGCCTCTTTGGCGCAGCCTCGATCGGGCTGCAACCTGCGACTTTCCACGTCCCGCGGAATCCTTCGTTGGCGCCCGCATGCCGTGTGGCAAATTGGCCACGCTAACGCAAAATAATTTCTTCGTTGCAAAATACCGAATGACCCGAGGGAACTCTGAGGCAACACGCCGCGCAAGGGACTGGACACCAGTCCTCATCCATCAGGAAAAGAGGATATAACAGTGGGATTCAACACAGAAAAGCTCGTGCGCCTGTGCCATGGCGCGGCGCCGATCGCGCTTGCGCTGGGCCTTATCGCGCAACCTGCGGTGGCGAAGAACAAGGATGCCGTAGCGGCACCGACGCCAGATGCCGTTCAGAATCTGCCCGCCACACCCGCCGCTGCCGATGCGCAGGGCGATGCCACGCCGGGCTCCGAAATCGTCGTCACCGGTTCGCTGCTGCGTCGCACCGACACGGAAACCCCGTCTCCGGTAACCGTGCTTACGGCGGAAACGCTCGGTAAAGCCGGCATCTCCACGGTCAGCGATGCAATCCGGTCGATCTCCGCAGACAGCGCTGGCTCGATCGGCACCGGCTTCCAGACCGGCTTCTCCGCCGGCGGCTCGGCGGTTTCGCTGCGCGGGCTTGGCGTGTCCTCGACGCTCGTGCTCGTCGATGGTCTGCGCTCGACCAACTTCCCGATCAACGATGACGGCCACAACGCCTATGTCGATCTCAACTCGATTCCGTTCAGCCTGGTCGACCGGGTCGAAGTGCTCAAGGACGGTGCGTCTTCGACCTATGGCGCTGACGCGATCGGTGGCGTCGTCAACCTGATCCTGAAGAAGAAATTCACCGGGATCGCCGGAACGCTCGAAGGCGGAGTCGCCCAGGAGGGCGATGCCGGCCATGTTCGCGGCGACCTGACGCTCGGCGTCGGCGACTATGCGTCGAAAGGCTGGAACTTCTACATCAACGGCGAATATCAACGTGATGATCGCGTTACCAACCACAGCCGCGGCTTCCCTTTCAACACCCAGGATCTCTCGTCGATCGGCGGCCTCGACAACAATTCGGCCGACCAATCGCTGACCGTGAACACCCCGACCGCCTATGTCACGCGCGTCAACCAGAGCGACCTCAACAACCCTCTCTCTGGACAGGTCGGCTCGCCGATCACCAATCAATATGCGTCGCTTGGCATTTCGAATTGCCCTGGCGGTACCTATACGGTGACCAGCGGATCGGCGCAGGGAACGGGCTGCAAATATGATCTGACCGATCGATATCGGCAGATTCAGCCGTTCCAGGAGCGCTATTCGATCAACGGCCGCCTGAGCGTCCGCATCTCCGACAATATCGAAGGCTATGTGACCGGCAGCTTCAGCCGGAGCTATGTGAGCATTCAAGGCATTCCCTCGGCGATCCGCCAGACGCAGCCGTTCGGCGCCAATCCGCTCGTCGCGACGAGCAACCCTGGCGTCGTGCTACCGGTGTGGATCTGTTCGGCCGGTATCAACTGCGTCACTGCCGCCGACCGTCAGCTCAACCCGAACAACCCCTACGCCGCGGCCTTTGCCACCGATCCGAACAACGGCGCGGCGCGTATCTATTATCTGTTCTCCGACATCCCGGCCGGAAGCGATCGCTCGAACAAAGTGTACCGCTTCACCAGTGGTCTCAGCGGCAAATTCTCCGGCGGCTGGGACTGGAGGGTCGAGGGCATCTATGCACGCGACGAACTCCAGATCACGCAGCACGGCCTGATCAACATCGCGGCGCTGCGCCAGGCGATCAACACGGGGTCGTACAATTTCGTGAACCCGTCGTCGAACTCCGCCGCCGTGCGCGGGGCGCTCGCGCCTGACAAGACCACTCCGTCCTATTCGGAAACGATCGGCGCGGACGCCTCGATCACCAAGGCGCTGTTCGAACTTCCGGGCGGCTCGTTGCAGCTGGCCGTCGGCGGCCAGATCCGACGCGAGAAGCTCGAGAACAACAACCAGAACGCCGCGCTCGACACCTATGGCCTCACGACCGCCTCTGCGTTCGGCCAGCACACCGTGTCGGCCGCCTATTTCGAGCTCGACGCGCCGCTGATCGAAAAGCTCGATGTCAATATCTCGGGCCGATATGACCATTATTCGGAAGGGTTCGATCACTTTTCGCCGAAAGTCGGTGTGAAGTTCGCGCCGATCAAACAGTTCGCGATCCGCGGCACCTACTCGCAGGGCTTCCGCGCTCCGACGTTCGCGGAATCGGGCCCGCGCAGCCAGTACGCCGGCTTCGTGACCACCACTCCGCCCTGCCCCTTCCAGCTGACTCATGGCGGCACTGGCACGTCTTCATCGTGCGCATCGGGTGGCAATCCTTACAACCTCGCCTATTCGCTGGGCCGCGGTGTGGCAGGCAACCCGAACCTCGAACCCGAGACCTCGCGCAGCTTCACGGCCGGCGCGATCTTCCAGCCGGTCCGCTGGCTGAGCTTCACCGCCGACTATTATAACGTCAAGAAGTCGAACCTGATCGTCGCAGGTCCGGATATCGGCCGGGCGGTGAGTGCCTATTTCGGCGCCGCCAATCTCGCTGCGGCGCAGGCAGCGGTCGCGGCCGTCGGACAAGGCTATTCGGTGAACACAGTGGACGGCGCCGACCCGCTGTTCCCCAACGCTCTGCCACGCGTGCTGATCATCAACGTGCCTTATGTGAACGCGAACTATGCGATCACCTCAGGTATCGATCTGGCAGCAAACGCGTCAATTCCGCTCTCGCCTGAGGTGAAGTTCACGAGCCGCATCGAAGTGACGCACGTCTTCAAATATGACCTGCACACCTCGAGCGGCATTCAACATTATGCCGGGACGTTCGGTCCGTACGATCTCTCGTCGGGCAACGGCACGCCCGATTGGCGCGGAAACTGGCAAAACACGCTGGAATATGGCCCCTATTCGATCAGCCTGACGGCCTATTATGTCGGTAAGATCAAGGAGGTGGCGACCGACCAGGGCAATCTGGCAACGGATTGCTCTGCCAATCTCTACCGGTCGGCGAATTTGAACAATTTCTGCTACGTGCATTCGTTCATTTCGACAGACCTCAACATGTCTGCCAAGGTCGAGAAATTCACCTTCTTCGTGAACGTAAAGAACCTGCTCAACGCTCGGGCTCCGGTCGCTCCTGCGGCATACGCCAGCGCTCCGAACTTCCTGACCACCTGGCACTATTCCGGCCTGATCGGGCGCCAGTTCCGCGCGGGCGCGTCGTTCAAGTTCTGATCATACTCATCTGTACTAAGTGGCGGCGACTCCTTCGGGAGTCGCCGAGTTTTATATCCAGGCACGCCGCGCGGCGTGTGGGAATGGAAATCGAAGCAAACCGCGTGCGATTGCCGCTGCCGTCGCCCAAGCGCGGCGGCTGATGTTCAATTAACCATGCTCCTGATTTCCCGCGCCTCTTTGGCGCAGCCGTTGGCGGGCGCAACTTGTCGGTATCAACGGCGCGATGGCGCGAGATAGAGCGCGCGCATATCGGCTTCCATCTTCGTTCGATCGACTTCCAGCACTACGGTCTGCGCCTGCTCGCCAAGTTTGGGGCGATAGAGTTCGGTCCACGACAGCGTGTCGCCATATCCCGCAGTCATGCTTGTCTCGAAATCGACGTACAGCCTCGCGCTCCGCGTAACGATCGACGGGTCGAGCCACGCCATCGCCGCCAGTTCGTCCCACATCGGAAAGCCGGGCGAGATCGACTTGCCCAACGCCTCGGTCAGCGGCGTGTGCGCCGCCTGGATCGTGGCAAGATAGGGTTTGGTCCACTGCGTGCCAGTCGAAGGATCGACCGGGATCATCGTCACCTTGGTCCACGCCGCGTGCGCGACGATGCGCGCCGCCTCTGGGTCCCAGCGGATGTTGAATTCGCGCCGCGGCGAATTGACGAACTCGCGCGCGAACTGCTCCGCCGACGCACCCTCGAGCCGCTGGTGCGGATTGAGGCTGCCGCCCATGTACACCAGCTCCTTCACGTTGCGCGCGAAGCTGGGGTCGAGGCTGACGGCGAGCGCGACGTTGGTCATCGGGCCGGTTGCGAACAAAGTGATCGCGCCGGGATGCGCCTTGACCATTCGGATCATGAACAAGGCGGCAATTTCGTTCGAGGGTCTGGTCGTCGGATTGCCCTCGGGCAGGTCCGGCACCGCTTCGGGCGAAGTGGCGCCAGGATGTGCCTGGATCGTGTCTTCCGGCCAATAGTCGGTCCAGGGTCCCTTGAACACGAGCCGGCCGTAGGCGGCCTCCCAGCGCTTGACCTGCTCTTGGCTGTTGAGCAGCGGGAACGTCGCCCCGGGCACGACGGGGACGTCGGTGCGCTGGACAATCTCGAGCGTGCGCAGCGCATGTGCGGTTGACGTGTCGCGCCATACGGAGCCGCTGGTCGTCGTGATGCCGAGCACCTCGACGTCAGGCGCCTGAAGCAGCAGCGTCGGCACGCCGTTAAGCCCGATGACGTCGTCGTCGATCAACACCAGCCGCCGTTCCTTGGCAACTGCCGGTGCAGTAAACAGGAGGAGGAGCAGCAGAGTAACGAGTCGCATCGAGCCATCTCCGAACGGATCGGGCCCCTCTCCGGCTGCGTCTGGCGCGCTTGGGAGAGTCCAGCTTTGCGCCGGCGCCCGGCGGCGTCAATGGCGCGCGCATTCGACCGGCGCAGTTGCATTGCGCGGGAAGGCGACTTCCGACTAGGCGCGCCACCGAGGAGTCGGGCATGGAAACCGAAGCGAATCGCATCCGTTTGCTGCTGTTCTCGCCTGAACGGCGGCTGCTGCTGTTCAAGCATCGCCATCTCCGTCCCGACGGAGGGGAAGAGCCAAGCTGGGTGACGATCGGCGGCGGTCGCGAACCCGGGGAGTCCATCGAGCAGACCGCACTGCGCGAACTCGCCGAGGAAACCGGCATGACCGACGTCACGCTCGGTCCCGTGGTCTGGTACGGCGAGGACTGTCGTCGCAGCGCGCCCTGGGGACGCATCCATCGCGAGCTGTTCGTCCTGGCGGAGGCGCCGCACGAGGCGCTCGACACGTCGGGCTGGACCGATGGTGAGCGTGAAGACATCATGGAAACGCGCTGGTGGACGCTCGATGAAATTTGCGCGTCCGACGAAGTGATCTATCCGCCCGGCCTCGCCGACCTGATAACGCCGCTGCTGGCAGGCGAGCTTCCACCCGAGATGCTGGTGCTGCCGCCGCTGCTGCCCGAAGTCCAGCCGCAATAGCCCGTTAAGCCATCCGGCGAGCAAGCACCCATTCTGCCTGCGCGTCGGTGTCGGGTACCGGCAGGCCGCGCGCCGCCTCTATTGCGGCGAGCGCCACGTCTCCCTGAACGCCGCTGCAGATCAGCACCGCTGCCGCCATCATTGACGATCGTCCGATCCCCGCGCGACAATGGATGGCAACAGTCTTGCCGGCGCTCGCGAGTTCGGCCGCAAACCGCATCGCGGCCGCAGCATCGGTCGGCAGACTATGATCGGGTATCGGGAAGGAGCGGAAATCGATCCCGTGTCGCCTGCACAGCGTCGGCTCCTGCTCGAGTTCCAGTTCCCGGACTTCGTCGGCTTCGAGCAAGCTGGCGACGATCTCGACTCCTTCGCGTTTCCAATTGGCGACTTCGTCGGCAAGCCATTCGCCCGCGCGCGGGCGCGCCATGATCGCCAGCCGCATCGGGATTCCGGCATCGATCCAGTATAAGTTCGACAGCATAGCTTAGTCTCCCGGCAGCAGGTCACATCTGCGTCGGAGAACCGGTGCAGAAACGAACCGCGTCTCGATCGCGTCAATCGGTCAGGACCAGTGCCACGCGCGCGAACCGGTCGTGCAGGCCCGCATCGCCTGCACGCCACGCCGACACGGTCTCGCCCGCCACGATCACCCAGAGCTTGCCGTCTGGCTCGGCCATTGCCGCATCCGTCGTCGAGGGCAGGTCATCGCCCGAAGGGTGTGAATGCCAATAGCCGCTGAGGCGGGGACCGCCCGCCCGCTCGGCGCGGATCGCGACAAACAGCGCGGCAGGATCGAGCTCGAAGCGAACGGCGGGATTCTGCGCGACGTTGCGCACTGTCTCACAGCCCGTCACGGCCTCGGACGTCCCGAACAGCAGCCCACACGCCTCGTCAGGATAAGCGGACTTGGCGGCAGCGCGTATTATCTCTATAACACAGCTTGAAATATGTGTCCGCATTCCCATCTCACTAGCGCAATGGACCGGGGGGTTTCCATCATCGAGGCGCGGATTTCGGATGGCGCGGACGGCTGGCGGCTGGATCGCGCGCTTGCGGAAGCGGTGCCGACGCTGTCGCGCGAACGGCTCAAGACGCTGATCGCCGCTGGCCAGGTGACGGGTCCCGAGGGGCTGGCGCGGGATCCGTCGCGCAAGACGGCGGCGGGCGCGCTGTTCAGTGTCGCGGTGCCGGCGCCGGTACCCGCGCAGAACGAAGCGCAGGACATCACGCTGAACATCGTGTTCGAAGACGAGCATTTGATCGTGATCGACAAGCAGGCGGGGCTGGTCGTGCATCCCGCCGCCGGCAATTTCGACGGCACCTTGGTCAACGCACTGCTCCACCATTGCGCCGGCCAGCTTTCCGGCATCGGCGGCGTCGCGCGGCCGGGCATCGTGCATCGGATCGACAAGGACACTTCGGGGCTGATGGTCGCCGCCAAGACCGATCGCGCGCATGAAGGCCTCGCCCGGCAATTCAAGGCGCACACGATCGATCGGCGTTACAAGGCAATCGTCGCCGGCGTGCCGCGGCTGCTGCAAGGCACTGTCGACGCGCCGCTCGCCCGTTCGCCGATCAACCGCAAGAAAGTCGCGATCGTCGCCAGCGGCAGGCGCGCCGTGACGCACTGGCGAAAGCTGCGCGAGCTTCGCGATGCGGCGCTCGTCGAATGCCGGCTCGAGACAGGCCGCACGCATCAGGTGCGCGTCCATATGGCGTCCATCGGTCATCCGCTGGTCGGCGATCCGGTCTATGGCCGCACGAAGCCGGGGCATCGCGCATTGCTCGAAACGCTCGGTTTCCAGCGCCAGGCCTTGCATGCCGCCCATCTCGGGTTCATTCACCCGGTCAATAGCACCGCTTTGTCGTTTCAAAGCGAAATGCCTGCGGACATGCAGGAACTGTTCAATAAGCTCATCGTATGATTTTTGGCGGCACCAGCTTCACGCTAGGATGCCCAGTGAAGGGAGATTGACCTATGGCAAACAGCAGCAACGTGCCCGCCACGATCCCTGCGCTCAGCGGGGAGGCGAGCCTGAATCGCTATCTGGCCGAGATCAAGAAATTCCCGATCCTGGCCCCTGAGCGGGAATATATGCTCGCCAAGCGCTTCCAGGAACATGGTGACCCGGAAGCGGCAGCGCAGCTCGTCACGTCGCACCTGCGGCTGGTCGCGAAGATCGCCATGGGCTATCGCGGCTATGGCCTGCCGCTCTCCGAACTCATCTCGGAAGGCAATATCGGGCTGATGCAGGGCGTGAAGAAGTTCGAGCCCGATCGCGGCTTCCGCCTTGCGACCTATGCGATGTGGTGGATTCGTGCCTCGATCCAGGAATTCATCCTGCGCTCGTGGAGCCTGGTGAAGATGGGCACCACCGCTGCGCAGAAGAAGCTGTTCTTCAATCTGCGGCGAATGAAATCGAAACTCGACGCGTTCGAGGACGGCGACCTGAGCCCCGAGAACGTCGCGAAGATCGCCAAGGATCTCGGCGTCACCGAGGAAGAAGTCACGTCGATGAATCGGCGCATGGCAATGGGCGGCGACACGTCGCTCAACGTGCCGATGCGTGAGGATTCGGAGAGCCAGTGGCAGGATTGGCTCGCCGACGAGGGTCCGCTGCAGGACGAAGCCGTCGCCGAAGCACAGGAGGCGGATGTCCGCCACGAGATGCTGACCGAGGCAATGGACGACCTCAACGAGCGCGAGCGGCATATCCTCACCGAGCGCCGGCTGACCGACGATCCCAAGACGCTCGAAGAGCTCAGCCAGGTCTATGGCGTGTCGCGCGAGCGCGTGCGCCAGATCGAAGTGCGCGCATTCGAGAAGCTGCAGAAGGCGATGATGCGGCTTGCCGGCGAACGGCATCTGATCACGGCCTGAACCGGATCGCGTGGGCGGCAATGAATCCATTGCCGACGCGTGACGAACGCGGCACATCGCGGCGATGACCGGTTCGCACGCCTCCGAGAATGATGACGAACGCCCCGCGTTGGTGACGCGTGCGGTGCCGGGCCTTTGGGCGGCGGAACCGGCACGCACGGGTCCGCTCAGCGCCCACCGTCGCAGCTCGCGGGAAGTCTAACGTGCGTCGCGTACTGGGTTGGATCGCCAAATTGGTGCTCGGCTGGATAGCGCTTTCGGTGCTGATGGTCGCGCTGTATCGTTTCGTGCCGCCGCCGGTGACGCTCACGATGATCGGCGATCTGTTCGCGGGACACGGCATCTCCAAGCAATGGATGCCCTTGTCGCAGATCGACCCGAACATGGCGCGGGCCGCGATCTCCGCCGAGGATTCGCGCTTCTGCCTGCATCATGGCTTCGATTTCACTGCGATCGAAAAGGCCTATCAACGCAACGAGACCGGCAGGCACCATATCCGGGGTGGATCGACCATCAGCCAGCAGACCGCCAAGAACGTGTTCCTGTGGCAGGGCGGCGGCTATTTCCGCAAAGGCCTCGAGGCCTGGTTCACGCTGCTGATCGAGAATATCTGGGGCAAGCGACGGATCATGGAAGTCTATCTCAACGTCGCCGAAACCGGCATCGGCACCTATGGCGCCAATGCCGGCGCGATCCGATATTTCAACCATGACGCGTCGCACCTGTCGCCGCGCGAGGCGGCGCAGATCGCGGCGGTCCTGCCACTCCCAAAGAAGCGCGCCGGTGCGGCGCCGACCGGCTTCACGCGGCGCTATGGCAACGCAATCACTGCGCGGATCGGCGTGGTGCGCAATGGCGGGCTGGACAGGTGCCTGCGATGATTATTGGCTCTGGTTCGTAACGGCATTTGCAGCCTTCTGGGCGGAGTCACCGACTTTGTCGGCGGCGGAGCCAACGCTCTGCGCCGCCGCGGTGACGGCGTCGGTCTTCACTGCCTCCTGACGGTCGTGGTTGATCAGGAAAAAGGCCCCGACCGCTATAAGGATCAGCACGGCCAGGCCGACCAGCATCGCGGCGGCGCCACCGCCGCCGCGTTCGACGATCGTCGTACCGCTATCGTCGCTGATCCGTTCGGTGGTGCCGTCGGGATGTCGGATTACGCGTTCACTCATGACTGCCTCCTGAAATACCCATGCGCAATCAACCGCCGGGCAAGGGGGACAGTTCCGGGTTCCTAAAACGGCAGCTTGAACCCTGGCGGCAGCTGCATTCCCGCGGAAAGCTTGGACATTTCCTGCTGAGCCGCGGCATCGGCCTTGGCGCGCGCGTCGTTGAACGCGGCCGCGAGCAAGTCTTCGAGCATGCCCTTCTCCGCCGGGTTGATCAGCGAATCGTCGATCGCGATGCCGATGATCCGCCCCTTTGCACTGGCGCGGATCTTAATCAGCCCGCCGCCCGAAACGCCTTCGACTTCGATCGTGTCGAGCCCAGCCTGGGCCTTGGTCAGTTCGGCCTGGACGTTCTGCGCCATGGCCATGATCTTTTCGAGATCCATTTCAATTGCTCCGATTGCTCGTCCAGCCTTCGAGCTGGGCATCTGGGAAGGCTTCGAATGCCGCCGCGACCACCGGCGATCGCAGCACCGCCTGTTTTTCGGCTTCCTGCGCGGCGGCGCGGGTTTCGTTGACTGTCGGCGCGCCCGCCTCCGGGCCGATCGTCACGCGCCACATCTTGCCCGTGACGGCCTTGAGCTCGGCGGCGAGCTCCTTGGTGAACTCGGCAGGTAGCGGTCGAGTTGCGCTGATCTCGAGATTGGTGCCGTCGAACCGGATCGGGCGCACGAGGTGGCGGACCTGTTCGGCGAGATGCAGCCGCTTCTCGCGCGCGAGCAGCTCGGCGAGTTCGGATATGTCGCGCGGCAGCGCCGGCTCGCTCGCCACGGGCGCACCGCGTGCGACCGATGCGGGCATCGCGCCGCCTTCGAGCTTGCGCGCCAGCTCGCCGGGATCGGGCAGCTGCGACGCATGGATTACGCGCAGCAATGCCATTTCGCATGCTTCTATCGGGAGCGCGGCGCGGCTGACTTCGTCATGGCCCTTGAGCAGCAATTGCCACAGCCGGTGGAGCACGGGGAACGAGAGCGCGGACGCCCATTGCTCGAATGCGCGGCGTTCCTCGGCAGACTGGCCCGTACCGGAAGCGCCACCGAGTTTGACGAGCGTGGTGCCGTGAACCGTTTCGAGCAACGTGCGCACGACCGCCTGCGGATCGACCCCCAGCGCATATTGCGCGCGAAGCGCCGCCAATGCGCCGGGCGCATCGCCGTTCAGCAGCAAATCGAACAAATCTCGGATCGCGCTACGGTCGGACAGTCCGAGCATCGCGCGCACCATCTCGGCGCGGACCCCCTCGCCCTGCTGCCCGGCATGCGCGATCGCCTGGTCGAGGATCGACAGGCCGTCGCGCGCACTGCCTTCGGCGGCGCGCGCGATCAGCGCAAGTGCCTCGCTTTCGGCTTCGACGCCCTCGGTCGCGCATACCATCGCGAAATGCTGCGCGAGCTTCTCTGCCGGAATCCGCCGCAAATCGAACCGCTGGCATCGCGACAGCACCGTCACCGGTACCTTGTTGACCTCGGTGGTGGCGAACAGGAATTTCACATGCGCCGGCGGTTCCTCGAGCGTCTTCAAGAGCGCGTTGAACGCGTTCTTCGACAACATGTGTACTTCGTCGATGATATAGATTTTGAACCGCGCGCTGACTGCCGCGTAGCGCGACGCCTCGATGATCTCGCGCACGTCGTCGACACCCGTGTGGCTCGCCGCGTCCATCTCGATCACGTCGATATGCCGACCCTCGGCGATCGCGCGGCACGGCTCGCACACGCCGCACGGATCGATCGTTGGGCCGCCCTTGCCGTCCGGGCCGATGCAGTTGAGTGCCTTGGCCAGCAATCGGGCAGTCGAGGTCTTGCCGGTGCCGCGCACGCCGGTGAACAGAAACGCATGCGCGAGCCGGTCACGCTTGATGGCATTTGCCAGCGTCTGGACCATCGCGTCCTGGCCGATCAGCTCGGCAAAAGTCTGCGGCCGGTATTTGCGCGCAAGCACGCGATAGGCCTCGCTGCGCTGCGGCTGTGGCGGTTCGTCGAGGCCAAGAAGAGAGTCGGACATTGCGAGAACAGCCGTAGGGGTCAAACGCTTTCCCGGCAACGGTTGGCGATTGGGCGAACAACGGTGGGCAGCGGGTGTGTCTGATCGGAGTCGACGCCAAGCACTCGAGGATCAGCTAGCCGGTCGAGCGAGGGTGGGAGCCGGAACGACCCGGGACGAAATCGTTACGGCTGCTTCCTTCCGGATCTGACCGGGTTGGCGACGGTACCGTCCGCCCGACTCCCGCGGCGCATATGGCGTCGCGATAGGGCGATGGCAACCCGGGCTATTCCGCAGCCTGTGCCAAGGGCTTGCCACGCCGCCGCACGAGTTCCTGCTCGGCTTCGTCGCCGCTCAGGCGCAGTTCCTCGAGCTCGGCTTCGCTCTTGCCCTCGATCCCCATGATCTCATCGCGCGCGCCTTTCATGGCATGAATCAGCTCGTCGATCTTGAGATGCAGCGCGACATCGTGCCG
>Ga0068861_100000083_pt1 | contig 45330 bp, 63 predicted proteins | sample KBSSwiS42_FD_66593 | JGI IMG/M metagenome (GOLD analysis project Ga0068861, IMG submission 66593) | Switchgrass rhizosphere microbial communities from Kellogg Biological Station, Michigan, USA - KBS Switchgrass S4-2 | ecosystem: Host-associated > Plants > Roots > Rhizosphere > Soil ...
GAGGTTGAAGAGTGACGCCGGGTCGCGGCTGAGGAGCCGGGCGCGGACTTCGAGCTCGGCGTCGGACATCCCGAGTGCGGCGTACGTGTCCGCGAGCTCCTCGAGGTCGTCGCCGTCGAAGGCGCAGGTCAGGGCCTCGGCGAGCCGCCCGCGGTCTCGATACCAGACGGCGAGCCCGGAGGCTTCTGCGCCGCGGGGCGGACCCGTCTCGACCTTGGAACAGGCAGCGAGTCCGAGCAGCGCGAGTGCGGCGCGCACCCCGCCAATGTACGCTTGCGCGACCTGTGGCCGAGACCGTAGACGACCCGCTCGACGCGGCGACCGATGACATCGTCGGGGTGCTCACGCAGCGCAAGAAGGAGGCGCCTGCGCGCGACCCGCTGGACGAAGCCGCCGACGAGATCACGGCTACGATCCAGGTCTACCAGCCGAGCCCGCTCGAGAAAGTCGTGGTGGGCGCCGCCGAGGGCCTGGCGTCGATGGCCGAGGCGCCCGATCTCGCGATCCGGGCCCTGGAGCGCATCATCCCGCGCGAGACGCTCCTCCAGCAGATCCCGAACATCAAGGCGGGCGCCGAGTGGCTGGCGGGGGTCGGGAAGGACCTCCGCGACACGACCGAGGCCATTGCGCCCGCGCGCCTGCGCGACCAGGGCTTCGGCTCGCAGCTCGCCTACGGCGCCGGCTCCATGGCCCCGCTGATCGCCTCCAGTGCGCTAGGAGGCGAGATCGCGCCGCTGCTTGGCGGCACGGCCAGATTCGGACAGCTCGCCGCTACGGCGCTCTCGGGGGCCGCGCAGACCTCGGTGCCAATGTTTTACGAGGTCTTGTCCTCAACGGTGGACGCCGAACACCCGCAGGGGAATGAAGACAAGGCCATGATCGCGGCGGCTTTGGGGCTCGGCATCGGCGCCACGGAGGTGGTGGGCGTCGGCTCAATCCTCTCGAAGTTGAACCGAAGCACCGGCGGCGGGCTCATGCGATTTCTGGCCGCGACAGCAACCGAGGCCCTCGAAGAAGGCGCGCAGGAGTCGATGCAGCAAGCTCTGCAAGACGCCGCCATCACGAGCCTGACGCCCCAGGAGATGTCGTATCTTGAGCGCCTCGAAAGCGCCGGCCGCGCTGGCCTACTTGGGCTTGTCCTCGGAGGAATCGTCGGTGGCGGAGCGCACGGAATTCACGCGGGCCTCTCCGAGGCGGGACGGAAGCTGTCCGATGTGCAGGGCGGCGCCGAAGGCGCACCCGAGGAAGTACTGCCGGCCGTGCGAGAATCTGCGGCAGAGGGGTCGGGAGCGCAACGTGCGGCGGAAGGACGGGCTGTGCGGGGAATGCCGGCAGCCGAACGATCAGCCAAAGCAGTGGCGCTGTCGCCGGTGCAGCCTGAAGAAGCTGGGGGAGGCGCAGCGACGCTACGCCAAGACTCCGGAGGGCAGGCTGCGTCAGCGGGCCCGGTGGAGGGTCAAGGACGAGATTCGGGCGGGACGCTTGGTGAGGCGGCCGTGCGAGACGTGCGGAGCGAAGGCGGAAGCGCACCACGAGGACTACAGCAAGCCGCTGGCGGTCAGGTGGCTGTGCCGCGATCACCACAAGGAGCGCCACTCTCGTATCAGGCAAGCAGCGCGGAAGCGCGCGGCTCAAGCCTTCAGCCGGGCGATACAGTCTCAGAGACCCGTTACGTCCCGATCGGTCAGCCGCAAAAGGTTGCTTCGTACAAGCCCGAGGAGTCGAAGGTCCGCTCTCTGATGGAGGCGATGCAGCGGGGCGAAGCGCTGCCGCCGATTCTCGTGAGCGACGGGCCCGCAGGGAAGATGACCGTGGACGATGGCGGGCATCGCCTCGAAGCGGCGCGGCGCCTCGGATACGAGTCCGTTCCGGTGCGCATCATCAACCCGAAGTCCGAGGCCGCCCCAGCGCCGCAGATCCGCACGGCCGATGTCGTCTCCGCGCTGCGCAACCTCGTGCAGGACTTTGATGTAGGCGAAGGCGATGAGCTTCCCGCGTCGATCCAGGCCGCTGAGCGCGTGCTCGACCAGCGCCGCGCCGCGAACATCCCCCCGACCGAGCTCGACGCGCACCTGCGCGAACTCGTGAACATCGGTCGCATCGCCGAGCCGCTGGAGATCGACTCGCCACAGGAGCAGGCGCAGACCGCCTACACCGAGGCTGCGCTCAAGAAGGCGCACGCACTGCTCGACGCCTTCGACGCCGCGAAGGCCGAGGCGACGCAGGGCCGGCGCACAGGCGAGGGCGAGAAGCCCAAGCCGCCCGTGACCGTCGAGGAGGCCTCAGACCGCATCCTGCGCGGCGAGCACCTCTCCGTCGAGGAGCTCCAGGCCGTCCCGAAGGCGATCAGGCGCGCGAGCGAGAGGGCGCAGCGGGGCGAGCAGCCGCACGCACGAAAGACTCCGCCCGCCCCCCAACGCGAGAAGGCAACTCCCGCCGCATCCGCGGCGCCCTCAGAAGCAGTGGAGAGGCCTCTCGGGACTGCCGCGGGGGCGGGCGGTCTACAGAGCGAAGCCGCGAAGCCGAAGCGCGCGGGAAATGTTCGAACCGTCACGCCGACCGAGAGCCTTGGCGATCTCGCGGAAACTGAACCCTTCCGCACGCAAGGCCTTGGCGCGCTCGATGTCCCAGCTCAGAGGGAAGTGCTCGCGCGCGTGTTCGAAGTGGGACAAAACCCTGAGGTTGCTCAGGCGATTGTCGGCGCGCTGCCCGTTCATGTGGTGAACGAGCTCGGTGGGCAGCAGCTTGCGGCCGAGCGCCTGTTCAACGATCAGGCGGTGTTCGAGGACCTGATGCGTCCCGGACCTCACGCGCCGGTATCCATCGGATCCAGTGTGGCCGACGCGGCCGTGCGCGTGTTGGCACGCAAGAGAGCAGAACAGACGCTTGGAGCGACGCAGCCGGCAGGCCTTCTTGTGGACGCCCCGTCCGCAGTTGGAGCAATCAACGACCGGCACGCCGCTACCATAACAGTCGAGAACCAGATCCGCGAGTTCTCCGCCTTCCCCGGCGGCCTGCTAGACCCCGTCACGCGCGCCGCGAAGAAGCTGATCGAGCGCTTCCGCCGCACGCCGCCGCTCCAGGACGGCGCCGCGCCGATCCCGAGCGCGAGCTGGACGCAACGCGCCGTCGCCAAGTACGCCGACTACTTCGAGCCCGTCGCGCGCGTCGAGCGCGCTCTCGCTGGCGAGTCGCGCCCGGGCCAGGCGAACCTGCCGGACCTGGAGGACGCCTACCTCCAGGAGACGCTGCGCCGCGGTCGCTCGAAGCTCGCGCTGGACCAGCTCGAAGCGCAGCACCAGAAGCCGATCCTTCAGCTCATGCGCCGCGCGCGCATCTCCGCCGCCGAGGCCGACGCCTTCGTGATGGCGCGCGCGGCGATGGAAGGGAACGAGCTCGTGCGTTCGCGCAACCCGGAGAATCCCGAGCTGACGCGCTACGGCATGACCGACGAGGAGGCGCAGGCGGTCCTTGACGAAGTCGCAGCCAGCCCGCGCGCCGCCGCCTTCGAGGAGCTCGGCCGCCGCTTCGACGCGCTGAACAGCGAGACGCTCGACCGCTACGTTGCGACGGGGCGCAAGACCCAAGAGCAGATTGACGCGCTCCGCGCCGCGCAGCCGCACTACGCTCCCGCGCGCACCGACATGAGCGGCCCGGACGGGAAGCCGATCCAGGTCCCCGCCGGGAAGAAGCGCGTGGGCCAGCCCTTCAAGAAGGCGCTCGGCCGCGAGTCGCTCGCCGAACACCCGATCGCCTTCGCCTTCGCGCAGGCAGAGCAGGCGATCGTACAGGGCGAGATCAACCGCACGCGGCAAGCCTTCCTCTCGATGGTGCGCGCCTACCAGGACCAGCTCGGCGACACGATCAAGCTCGTAGACACGCCGATGCAGCGCGTCCTTGTGAACGGCGAGGCGCGCGAGTCCTTCGACCAGAACTTCCGCAACCGCAGCGACGTGGTCGTCGCTTGGGAGAACGGGAAGCCGCAGGCCATCCAGATCGCGCCAGAGCATGCCGACCTCGCCAACGCGCTCAACCAACTCGGGCCGAATCAGATCGAGGGCGCGACGCGGCTAGCCTCCGCCTTCAACCGCATGCGGTCCGCGCTGATCACGCGATACCGCCCGTTCTTCTGGCCGTTCAACATGGTTCGCGATGTGAAGAGCGCCGCCTATCTCGGGAGCGAGTTCGGGGTGCGCCACGCCGCGCGTGTCGTCGCGGACGTGCCGCGCGCGCTCGTGACTCTCTCCGGCAAGCAGACGGAGCTGACGCCCTACGTCGAGCGCTACCGCCAGGCCGGCGCGCCGATCACGTTCCTCGGGTACTCCGATCTCACGAAGCAGCTCGACCGCATGCAGGCCGAGCTCGAGGACCCGAAGACCTCCACCGGAGACCAGTCGATCGAGGGCTTCCGCAAGATCAAGGAGGCGATGTCCACGGTCTCGGACATCGGCGAGAACGCCACGCGCTTCTCCGCCTTCGTTCACGCGATCGAGGATCTCGGCTGGAGCGACGAGCGCGCAGCATCGTACGCGAAGGAGCTCCAGAACTTCGAGCGCAAGGGCCTCTACGGGAACACGGTCAACGCCTGGTACATGTTCGCCAACGCGGGCGTGCAGGCTTCGCGCCGCTTCGCGCAGGCGATGCGCCACCCGGCGATCCGCCGCATGATGGCGATCTCGTTCGTCGGCGCGATGAGCTGGGACCAGCTCCAGCGCGCGCTCGGAGGCAAGGACGAGGATGGCGAGGACAACTGGGACAAGATCCCCGACTACGAGAAGCAGGGGAACTTCATCTTCATGTACCCGGACGGCTCGGGTCGCCGCGTGAACATCCCGGCCCCGTTCGTCTTCGGCGCCGTGAACTACACCGGGCAGCAGCTTAGCGCGCTGCTCTCGGGCGACATCGGAGCCGGGAAGTTCCTGGCCTCATCGACGGAGGCCTGGGTCAACGCCGTGAACCCGCTCGGCTCGGTCTCCGGGAGCGACGGGCAAGGGCTCCTGCGCGCGCTCACCCCCGACATCGCGCGCCTGCCGCTTGAGCTCGCGACGAACCGCGATTGGCGCGGCAAGCCGATCTACCCCGAGGACTACGGCAGCAAGTCTCCGGACTCCTCGCGCTCATGGCCCGACGTGAATCCGCTCGCGAAGCAGGCGGCCGAGTTCCTGAACAGCTCGACCGGCGGCGACAAGTACGAGCCGGGCGCGATCGACGTCTCGCCCGAGACGCTGGAGCACGTCGCCTACTTCTTCGGCGCCGGCCTCCCTCAGGACATCCTCACGGTCGGCCAGCAGGCGCGGAAGCTCCAGGCCGGCGAGTCCATACCAACCCGCGACATCCCCCTGCTCAAGCGAATCATCCGCGAGCCGTCGCCGTTCGCGTCCTGGAGCGAGCAGGAGGATCTCCTCTACTCACTCAAGGCCGAGCAGAAGCGCGCCGCGGACGAGAAGGGCCAGCTATCGCGCGAGGCGTCCGCCGCCCTGTACGCGGGTGAAGCAATCAGCAGGGAGCGCGGCAAGGCGCGGAAGGCGCTCGACGCGCTCCCCGAGAAGCAGAAGCAGGCCGAGCTCCAGCGGCTCGACATCGAGGCGCAGCGCTGGAACAAGCGCGCGCGAGAGGCGCTCAAGAACGCCACCGAGCCGCTCGCGCCGCTCAAGCGGGCAGAAGCACGGTAGGGTGCCAGTTACGACCAGACTTGATCGCGTAGATCGTCTCTTTCGAGACACCGAGCGCGCGAGCGATCTCGGCGCCTGAAACTCCGGCCGCGAGTTGCGCTCGAATCTCTGATATGTCGCCCTCGACCAAGATTGCCCTGCCGTTGGCGCGCCCGACGTGTCGAGTAGATGCCGAGGCCGCAGCCCGACCCTTCGAGCGACAGTCCGCGTTATTGTCGGCGCGGTCGCCGACAAACAGGTGCTTTGGGTTGACGCAGCCGCGGTTGTCGCAGCGGTGCAGTACGCAATCGTCGTCGTCAAGCCGCCCGACAAGCAGCTCCCACGCGACGCGATGCGCGCGGAGCATGCGCCCGTCGTGTCCGCCAGACCCGATTACTCCATAGCCGAAACACTTCGCAGCGGTCCACTCCCAGCACTCCACGTCGCTGCGCCGAGAGACCTTCGGCCAGAAGCGGTCCGCGAGAGGCTTACGGTTCGGGCCCGCCATGGCGCTTGTAATATAGACGCTGCGCGTAGGTCGCGAGGAGCAGCGCATCCGCCGTCGCGTGCGTGATCTTGAGCGACGGGAATAGCTGCTGCGCACGAGCCTTAGTGCGATTCTTGTCGCCCATCGACAGGCAGCCGAGTTCCCTCTGCCAACGCTGCGGCGTGACCTCCTCGAACGGGATGCCGCTCGCGATCAGGCAGCCGCGCAGGAACCCATAGGAGCGACCGAACGTGAACGAGCTGGTGACGCCCTGCTTCGGCATTGAGTGGACGGCCTCGATGATGGCAAAGAACCTGCCTGACTCAGCGCCGCCGATGTCTCGGGCGATGTTGATTGCCTCGATCTTGTGCCAGACATCGCGCTCCGTGTCCGGCATGGCTACGGCATCGACGTGATTGCCCGCGATGATGGCGATGCCGCCGCTCGCGCCCGGGTCGATGCCGAGGAAAATCACACTCGCGCCAGGTCGATCGCCCAGGCGATGAAGAACGTGATGTCCGGGCAGTGCTGGCGCGGGTTGCGGATGCGCCCGAGCAGCATCGGATCGCCCTTGCGCGGCTGGCTCGAAGCCCACGCCTTGTCATGGGCAACGCCGAGTTCGTCAAAGACCTTGAGCGCCGCGGCCTTGGCGCCGTCGGACATGATCGCAGACTTAGCGAGCGCGACGGGAAACTCGATTGGGCGCCGATGGCGCAAGTTCATGTGCTTCCAGTGACGCTGCGGACCGTACTGGCCGGGCGTGTCAGGCAACGCCACTGTCGTCATGTGTGGCACGGGATTGACGTACTCGCCAGCGCCGGCAGGAAGAGCCTTCGGCTGTTCCCTGAGAACCTCGACGGCGCGCTGCATGCTCGCGTCTTCCACCTGGAACTGCTGGCGATAACGCTTGTCGGTGCGCACCGCGAACGTATCCATCTGGAAGTTCGGCACCACGAGATAGCCCTCCTCCAGCGCGCGCAGCGTCTTTTCGTAGAAGAGTAGGCGCCGCTTCGCCATGCGCCACAGCCGCTCCATCCGGCCGTGCGACCATCGGTTCTTCTTGGCGATGTCGTACGCGGCCCGGTGCTCCTCGGCTTCGCCCTTCATCTGCTCGACCATGCCGCGCGCCCACACGCGCATCTCGACGTGCGCACTGGCGAGCTCGGCCGGATCGCGCGCGATCAGGTAGTACTCGGGCTTCGGCTCCGGCTTGGCAGGCTCGGCTACGACAGCCGTTGACGTGGTTAGTTCTTCGCTCATGTGGGACTCCTAGAACGGCCGAGGATCCGTGACCATGCTCGCCGGGATCGAGAACTTCGCCGGGACGCAGCCGAGGCGCTCAAGCTTCGCGCGGCAGGCGAGCAGCTCGCGCACGAAGGCCGACACCGCGGCGTCGAGCAGCTCGATGTATTCCTCGTCCCGCTCGATGCGCACGACCACGGGCGGCATGGCGGGATTGTAGGAGACGATGTCGGACCACGCGCGCCCCGTGAGCCAGAGCGCGCCCTGGACCTGGGCGAAGTAGCCGCGCAGCCCAGCGCCGCCGTCGAGGAGGTAGCCGACGTGCGTCGCCGCGGACGGGCACTTGATCTCGATTGTTCCGTGCTCGCCCACGAGCCCATCAGGGGACGCGCCGGCCATCTTGTCGTCGCGCAGCACAAGGCCGACCTCCTGCACGTCCACGTCGCGCTCCATCGAGTACCACTTACGCGCGAGCGGCTCCATCTGCGTGCCGCGATCCATGAACTGCGAAGCGTCCGCGCTCGCCGGCTCGCCGATCGCCCACTCCGCGAGCAGCGTGCGCAGATAGCCCGGCGCCTGCGACGAGGGCTTGCGCGTGGAGGGCGTGAGGACCTTCTCGAAGCACGAGGCTGTGGGGATACCGAGGCGAGCATGCAGCCACGCGCTACCGCCCTGCGGACACTCCTTGGCGCTGAGGACGATCATCCGGGCTGCGCAGCGATGGAGACCATGAGCAGACCGCAGATGATCTCGATCGCGCCGAGGATGACGAGTAGGCCGTTACCGCCAGGCGCCCACCCGGCGCGGAAGTCGAAGACGCCGCGGACGACGAGATAGACGCCAACTAAGGCAACGCCAATCAGGCGCGTATCCCGCTGGGCATCCGAGACCTGTACGCTCACTTCTGCTCCCGGATCTTCTTCTCCAAGTCGCCGCGCAGCCACTCGAACTTGCTCGCCGGAAGGTCGACGAGCGACTTGAGCCCGAGGTAGTCGAGCGCGCGCTTGAGCGAGCCTTCGGGGCGCTGCTCGAACAGCGATTCGAGGAGTTCGACCTGCGGCGTGGTGATCGGCTCTTCTGGCTCGGCCTCGGCGCCATCCGTGTCCGCGTCCGTGGTCGTGAGGCCGTACGCCTGGATGAGCGACTGACGCCGCGCGAACGTGAGCGCCGCCGCAGCCTTCTGCGCGCCGCTCATCGAGGCGAGCGTGTCCACCGGCGCCGAGAACGTCGCCTTCCGCGAGTGTCCGTTGATGTGCAGCACCGTACAGGTCGCGCTGACCGTCTTCTCGTCGCACGCGCTGTCCCACGAGTGCGAGAGCCCGCGCTTGTGCGCGTACGGGCGGATCGTTCGCGCGATCTCGTCCAGCTCGGCGTAGGCGTAGCTGTACTGCCCGCCAGCCTTCGTGACGATCTTCGCCGTGCTCGTCTTCGGGATAGCCGGGCATTCTTCCTGGAAGGACGCCATCGCCTCCGCGAACTCGCGCGCGGCCCGGCGGTCCTGCTCCTGGTTGTGGAGCGCCACGAGCCGCTCGATCGTCTCGACGTTGACGCCCTTCTCTACTGCGAGCGAGAGGAGCGGCGTCATCGCCGAAGGCTCCGGCTCCGGGACGCGCTCGACAGCGTGCTCGCTCATCGCGCCTCCGGGGGAAGCAACGCGGAAAGCTTCTCGCGCACGGCCTTGAGCGCCTGGCTGGCCGGCTGGAAGTCAACGCTGGGCGCCTTCGGACGAGCGGCCGTTGCCGCTCCGTCAATCAAGGCGCTGGCCTCTAGCAGAGCATCCAGGGACTTGCGCACCCCCTTCCATTCGTGCTTCGCCAGCCACTCGCGCTTTTCGGCGGCGATCACGTCATCGGGCCGCCGCTGCTTCTTCGCCTTCTTCTCGCTCTCGCTCATTGGTTCCTCGCCTGGAGCTTACCGCGCGCGCCCAACGAGCACGCGAAGCAGCTCAGCCCAGTTCTTGCATCCCCACCGAGACTTGAGCGCCACCAGGCGCACCCGCGTCTCGGGCTTGACCCACACAGTGATCGGGGAGCCCCGCTTGGGGGCGATCTTGCGGCGGTTCATCCCGCGAAGTCTACGCACACCGTAGACGCAGCGGCAGGAAAATCCTCAAGATCCCTTGCGCCCCCAGCCGATCCGTGGTCTGGTTGGCCTGTCGGGCGCGGTGCCCGGCCTTGCAGGAGTGCAGCATGAGCGAGATGCGAGAGTCGATGGAGCGGGACTACGCGGCGCACCGCTCGACGCGGCAGGACGTGAACGAGCGCGCCGTCCAGATTGAGGTCGGCGGCGTCACGCCGGAGCAGGTGGCCATGGCGGCCTTCGCCGAAGAGCGGGCGCGCGCGGCAGAACTCGGGATGCGCGTCGTGGAGATCCTGGATGGATACGAGCGGAACGATGGGCCAGGCAGCGTGCCACAAGCACTTCAGCGGATCATCCGCGCTGCGCTGAAGCTTGGCTTCCTTCCCGCCCAGCCGGGCGAGGAGCGCAAGGCGTAGCCGTGGCCACCTACGAGACCAAGATCGAGCCGTTCACGATAGAGGTCCATCTAGCTGAGCCGCTACACATGAAGTGGCTGCGGGCCGCGCTCGACTGGAACGCATCCGAGCCGCTCTGCATCGCCTGCGAGACGCGCGTTCACGGCCACGGCCCGGACGGCAAGCATTGCACGCGCTGCGCCCCGCTGTGCGATCGCTGCGACCGCTCGCTCGAGCCCGGCGACGACGACGGTCTGTGCCCGCGCTGGCACGGGCCGAAGTGGGACGCGACGCACACGCCCGAGGAGGAACACTCCTGTGGCACGGCGCACTGTCTCGCGGGATGGGCGCAAGCACTCTGTCCGCTGCCGCTCGTGCGCAGGATGGATCCCGAGCGCGCCGGGCTCATGCTGATCCCGACCGCTGCGCATATGTTCCGCGCGACCAACGAGGACGCGCGGAAGTTCCTGGAGTCGAAGCGCAAGCCGCTCCGCGGCGAGCAGTACCCGGGGCTTCGCCCCGGGGAATCTCCCGGCCCTTCCGGGCCGGGACAGGAGAAGGGAGAGGGGAAGTGAAGAACTACACCGAGCGCGAGCTGGAGTGGCCCTGGGAAGTCGAGCACGTCGAAGCGCTCATCATGGAGCTGAGCGCCGTGCGAGACTTCGCCGACGACTCGACTGCCGCCAGGCTGGCGGCCATCATCGAGCAGCTCCAATCGAACATCGCGCCCGCGCTATTCGACGAGGCTGCGCAGTCGTGCGAGCGCGAGGCCGAAGAAGAGGACGAGTCGCTGTGCGAAGGCTGCCAAGCACCGGCCACGCATCGCGACGACGAAGGCGTACCGCTCTGCGAGCCGTGCTGGGCGTCGCTCGTGGACAGTTCGGAGGAAGAGCTGGCTAAAGCGTGCGAGCTCGTGGCTGACGACGCGTTCGAGCGCGGCTGGCTGACGTCGGTCACGCAAGGGGCGTTGCGCAACAAGGCCGAGAATCTGCGCGAGAGCCAACGCCAGAGGGTCTTGCGTGCCAAGGTCAAGCCCGCCCCCGCGCCGGCCGAGCCGAAGGAGGAGAGCCGTGGGTAGCGCACCTCCGAGCGTCCCTCTCGCCTGCTGCGAGCAATGCGACGAGCAGCACTACGCGGCCGAGCTTGTCCAGTGCGGCAACCGCCCAGACTGCACCACGCGCCTCTGCCGCGAGTGCCGCGCCGAGAACGAGAGCGGCTGGTGCATCGACTGCGAGAGGAAGCTCGATCCATGACCTGGCTTCTCGTCTGGGCCACAGCCTCGTTCGTCTTCTCCGTCGCGTGGGCAACGCTTGGCCTGGCGTTCCGCCGGAGGTCGCGATGATCGACCGCATCGCTATCAAGGCGGCCGAGATCGACCAGATGCGCGAGGCGCTCACGATCCGAGCGCGTCGCCTGCTGGAGGCCTCCGCTAACGACGCCCGCTTGGCCTCCCTGGCGCTCGCAGCGCTCGAATGGCCTGGCGAGGCCACCGAGGCGCTAGACCTCGCCTCGAAGGCCCGTAGGCTCGCTGGGCGCGTCTTGGACAAATCCACCTCCCAGGCCCCGGAAGAGGCGTAGGCTCACCCCATGAAGGCCTTGCTCGGAATCCTCGTGTGGCTGGGATTCATCGGGGTACTCTTCGGCACGCTCTGGATCTACCAGGAGCGTGACCGCCAGCATCAATTCGCTCTGGGCGCCGGACCCACGCGGGAGCCTCACTCTCCTCCCGTATTGGCTTCAGGGACTTCACACTCCGACTCTCGCGCATTCGAGTCAGGAGCCGGGTCCGGCGCCCAGTCTTCTCCCCCGCACGAGCGCACGCCAGATGGTCATGGCTTCAGCAACGCGAACGAGGGCGTGGACCTCGTGCGGGGAGTCTCGGAGTACGCCGGCCATGGCGACTTCGAGGTGTCCGAAGCACGCTTCGTTGCGCTCGCTGCGCCGATCTATCGCGCCCTGGAACTCGACTGGGATGGCATCCCGGAGGGCTGGGCCTGGGACGGGCGCGTCTACAGCATCCGCGAGCTCCGCCACGCGATGTGCGGCGACGAGGCTTCGATCCCTGAGCCTGAGCGCATGCTCAAGCTCGTGTACGAGCGCAAGGAAGAGGTGCGCACGCTCTTCGCCGAGCACCAGGCGCTCCTCGCGCGCCAGGCCGAGCTCGTGGCGCTGATCGACATGCTGGATGACCTGCGCTCGCGCGAGCCGGAGGAGATCGAGCTGCGCGCAGTCCGCACGCGCCTGGACGAGATCCGCTGCGCGATCTGGGATGCGTGCGGCGACCCGGCGTACCGATGGCTATACGAGCTGGATAAGGCAACTAGGTGAGCGAGACAGTCTATCGCGGTGACGAGCGTTGCCCGAAGTGCGGCGGGTGCATGGCATTGAGGCCGTGGCGTCCGTTTGCCAGCGACACGGAGCGCTATCTCGTAATTCGATGCGACACCTGCACGCACGAGGAGTGGCGCTTGGCGCTAGACCAGGTTCGCGTGGAGCACACGCCCGACACTTAGCCGGGCGACAACGAAGGAGACTGAATGAAGACCCTGCTTCTCCTGATCCTCTGCTTCGTCCTCGCAACGCCAAGAGCCCACGCGAACAGCGCCGGTAACTACATGGGCGGGATCACAGTCGAGACGCGCCTGATCGTGACGCCGGTTCACATCACGCTCTCGGCGCGCGTCACGAATGGCACCGACACCTCGCCGTGGACGCCTGTGACGGCAGACCCATCCGGCGACGGCAAGGACGTGTACGGCTCGCCCGACATCGCCGTCGGCACCGACACGTTCCGGTGGAAGGACGGCAGGTTCCAGCAGAAGGCCGGCAACGGCTGGAAGAACAAGCGACGCCCGCCGAAGCCGAAGGCCGGCGGCGCGTCGTGGCGTGGCGGCTGGAGCGGCCCGACGAACAACACGGGCACGATGCCCTACACGTTCCCGTAGGCGACACGCTGACCGGGCGGCGCGCAATGGTCGCCCGGTCACAACCCTGAGGACGAGATGAGCGAGAAGATGAGCGACGAGGACTTCGAGACCAAACTCCACGAGATGGCCGTAGAGGGCCTCGGACGAGATCCAGCCTTCGCGGCGCGCGTGCGCGAGTTGCAGAGCGAACGCGCCGCGCTCAAGGACACGCTCGACTACGAGCACTTCGTGAAGCGCGAGGCTGATCTCGCCCAGCTTCGCTCCGACCTCGCCGCCGCGCGGGCCGAACTGGAGCGCTGGCGAGATCCGGAGAGCGCCGAGCGCCTAGCGCTGCAAGAAGATGTCATCTTCTCCATCGGCGAGGGCAACAGATCTGAGATCGAACTGCGTGAGTCACAGCTTGCGCAGGCCGAAGCCGCGCTGGCATTGGCGCGGGACGAGATCGCCGAACTGCGTCGCGACCTTCTCGCTGCAACGGAGGATCGGCCGTGAGCCGCCCGGACCTCAGGCAAGTGCTATCGACGCTGGACGCCTACGCGAACGGCCCCGACACCTATTGCATGGTGTCGGCCGACGCCGCCGCGCTCCTGCGCGAGGCGATCAAAGACGCCGCGACGCTCGGCAAGATCATCGAGGCCAAGGACAAGCTCCTCGTGGCGTACCGCGTCGGTGGACGACCGCCCGAGAGCGCGTTCAAGGTGCTCGACAAGTACGGCCCGGCGGAGCTCGACGCTCTCCGCGCCCGCTGGAGGCTTGGCCCGTGACCACCTACCGCAGCAATCTAGGTAAAGGCCCGCTGCGCGCCCGCATTGTCGAGCGCTTCGGAGACGGTCTCGTCCGCATGTACCGCTGGCACGAGAAGCGCGGCGACAAGCGGCGCGTCTACTTCACGACAACGGAGCGCTACCTCAACTCGCCGAGTTGCGGCTGGCGGAGGCTTGGCCCGTGACGCGCTGGCTCCTCCGCCGCTTCGGGTACGTCAAGGTCTACCACGGCGCCGCGTGCGGGCGTCACTGGGTCAGCATCGACGGCAAGATGATCTACCAGGCGAGCGGCGCCGACCTATGGATGCCTGACGACTTCACGCAGGCTCTTGCGATCGTCGCGGATCCGACGTGCAAGTGGGAGCTGCCGTTATTCTGGAAGGCGCTCAACACAGGGCGCGAAGCGGAGCTTGGCCCGTGACGCGCGCGCGGCGGAAGCTGGTCACTCGCGTCGGCTGGGTCAAGCCCGGGACGATCTTCTGGACCGAGAAGATGGACGGCGGCCCGTTCCGGATGCTGCGCACCGACGAGCCGGCGCCAGGACGCGGACACGGCGAGCACTTCACAGAGGGGCGCTCGTTCGCTGAGGCTCTGCGCGTCAGCGATGGCGGGATGGCAAGCCTCGACGCGACGCATCCGGCGTGGGTTCTGGCGACGAAGAAGGTGCGGCCGTGACGCGCGCGCGGAAGGCGAAGCTACCCCGCGTCCGGCCGATCACGGCATGGATGCTAGTGGACCCGTACGGGCGCGACGCATCTGGGTACCGAAACGTGCATAGGACGGAGACGAAGTACCACATCGGCACGCTCAACGAGTACGGGCTCGTAGCGGTATGCCGCGGGACGATCTGGCTGAACGCGACCGACAAGACGCCGCCCGAAGAGGTGGCCGCGAAGGATCGATGCAAACGAGTCCGATGCAAGGAGCTATGGCGATGACGCCCGACCAACCGACCGACGCCGAGGCGGCCCCGCGCCGCGCCTGGACCATGGAGCTCAAGCTCGGCGCGGACACTGAGGACGAGCTCGTTAACGCCCTGGAGCAGATCGCCCTGGAGTTCCACATGGGCGGCATGCGCTCCGGTGGAGCCTCGGGCGGGCCAGCCTCGGGCTGGAGCTGGCAGACGCGAAACGACCCGACGATGACGCACGAGCGTTACTTCCAGGAGATCGAGCGATGGCGAACGAAGAATTGACCGACGCGACCACGGCCAAGAAGCTCGTGGACGAGATCAGTGGAACAGACTTCGTTTGCGACGTGGCCAAGCGAATCGAGGCCGCGCTGCTCCAGGCGCGCGCCGAGGAGCGGGAGCGGTGCGCGCAACTCATTGACGATCAAGCAGACGAGCTCCAGGAAGGCGAGTTGCAGGCACGACTCTATCGCGCTTCCCTGCGCATCCGTGGCGATCAGCCCGCGCCCGCGGCCAGCCGCGCGGAAACGGACGACGCAGACCCGTTCGCTCTCGAAGCCGGCCGCTGGACATGCTCATGCGGCTACAGCAACCTCGGCGACCACTGTGCAAGATGCGGAACGATCCATCTCGTGCGCCGCACCGAAGACGGCAGGCGCGGATACATGCAAGGCCACGCGGCGGGCAAGCGCGCCGCGTTCGCCGAGGCGGCGCGGCTGGCGAGGGAGAAGGCCGCCAGCATCTACGAGCCGATGATCCAGGTCTCGCTGCGCACGCTCGCCGATCAGCTCGACCGCCTCTCGCGCGGCGAGCAGGAACAAGGCCCGGGTAGCTCAAACAAGTCATCCGCAGGCGGCGACGCTAGCGCTAGCGAAGCCGGAGGCTCCTGCGGGGAGGTAGAGCGCCCTGCCGTAGGTGGGGAGGTTGTAGGTTCAACCCCTGCCCCGGGCGCCACCCGACAACGGACTGGAGCGCCACAAGCGACTCCGGGCGAAGCTGATTGCGGCGTAACCTCGGGGCATCTGCTCGCGCCGGTGCAGGAGACGAGCGAGCGCTACCGCGTTGCGTACCTCGACAGCCAGGCAGCCTTGATCGAGGCGCAGGCGGAGGTCGAGCGGCTGTGCGGCGATTTAGACTGCGCACGCCGACAGCGGGACCAAGCAGAGCGCGAGCTCGCCCGCGCGCGGCAGGGCGGAGCGGACGAGACCATACCGGCATGGGACCACGAGGCGCGAAGAGTCGTTGAGCGGTACTACACGCGCGCGTTTCGAGCGCTTGAGGAACTCTCTCGACGTGGTCTCAGGGATCTAGAAATGGAGACGCGCGCTGCATGGCTTGCAGAGATGATTCACAGCATCGACGCAGCCACGGCCAAGTTGCCCGTCCCCGCCCAGCCGCAGGGCGACGCGCGGACGCCTACGCCCGAGCAAGACGAGCGCACGATCGACAGCTTCATCAAGACGCAGGGCGACGCGCGGAAGGCGGAGGACGAGGAGCGCATCGACCCGGACTTCCACTCGCCATCCCCGCCGCCGAAGCGCAGCGGCCAAATCGCCGTGCAACTCCGCCCGAAGGCGGAGTGCCCTGCGCTGCCTCACCCGGTGTCGGAGTGCGTTCCGCCCGCCGCGCCGCGTACAGTTGGTGAGTTCGCTGGCGTGCCGATCGTCGCCGACCCGAACGTGAAGCCAGGGACGATCGAAGCGCACCCGCCCGCCGCGCCGCCGGACGCGTTCGAGAGCGTGGACGCGCTTCTCGCGCGAGCGCAGAACGAGCTGGACGACTACGGAAAGGCGGAGCCGTGGGTCTGCGCAGATCCGAACTGGCACCGCTCGGAGGCGCACAGGACGCGCATCGAAGGCGAGCGCATCACCTATCCCGATCTCGGTCGGTGTGCTTCGTGCGGCTCGTCGCACTGGGACCTCGAAGAAGGAGCGGGGCTACTCACGCAGGACAAGGCGAGCAAGGCTGACGCGCTGATCCACAGAGCGCGGGAGGCCCTCTCCGCGGCGCGCAGGGCGAGGGGCGGGGCGTGAGCAACGAACCCCGCAAACTCTACGAAACAGAGCACGTCTGCCAGGCCTGCGGCGACGAGTTCAAGGTGCAGCGCACAACGCCGCGGCATCCGTCGGCGCCAGAGCCGAAGTTCTGCGACGTGTGTAGGCCGAAGCACACGGGGTTTGCGCGCGGCGCCCGGCGTTCGTGGGGGCAGCGCTAGTCCCGCTTCTGCGCGGCAGCCATCTTCGCACTGTGCCTGAGCACGGCGCCGAGCGAGCGCTCCGGATACGGCTGCACGGCGCCGACTTTCTCGCCTAGGCGCTTGCCGTACCCTTCGCCCACCTCATATCTGGCCGCCGCGCACCCGTGATCGTCGCAGCCATCGCTCGGCGTCGCCAGCAGCTCTCCGGTGCTCGCCTTCGTCCCGAAGACCCACGACGGGATTTCCTCGGCGAAGCCACACGGGCGCCCTTCGTCGCGCAGCGCCGGGTCGATGCCGTCTCGAGCGGCGTCGCGCATCACGAAGGAACGCACCTCGCCCTTGTGGTCGCGGATGGCCCAGCGCAGCAAGTCGATGCCGACGAGTTCCATGTCCTCCTTCTTCGAGCGCAGGCGGTTGTCGGCGCCGATCGCGATGGCTGGCGCACCGCGGCCAGCGAACGGCGTCAGCCGCTTGTTGAATGCCTCGATGATCGCGTTGAAGGACGGGTCGCACGCTATGTAGCGGAACTGAAACTCCTTCCAGAGCTTCTCGGCGAGCTCGCCCCACTGGTCGATCTGCCACTTGAGACGCAGGCACTCGTACACGAGGAAGCGCCGCCCGTAGCGATCGTACGCCCAAACCTGGAGCGCGCCCGGGTCCGGGCTGAACCCCCAGTCATAGCCAGCCCCGTACCAATCGATCGGCACGGGCGTGCGCCGCATCGGATCCTTCGCGGTCTCGCTCCAGGCGTCATGCTTGACGTGGAGTTGCCAGCCGCGCCCCGGTTCCTTCTTGAGCTCGCCGCCGAGGAGATGCACCGCCGGGTCGAAGTTGTCGAGGATGCGCCCAGCCTCATCAACCCACTGGTGATTCAGGTACTTCTCGCGTTGCGGACCGCGCAGGCGCCCGAGCACGCCGAGCAAGTACTCGCGCCCCTTCGTGCGATACTCGCCGCGTTCGTGGTCGAAGAGGTAGGGATTGTCCGCGTGGCGGCTGTCGATCCAGCGCATCCGGCCGAGCTCTGCGCCGCCGCATCGCGAGCACTCGACGGCCGCGAGATCCGAGTGCGCATTGCCGCACGAGAGGCATAGGAGCTCGCGGCACCGCTTCAGGATCCAGTGGCCCGTGCCGCCAGGGTTCACGTCGAGGATCGCCTGGACAAACGGCCCAGCGCTACCCGAGAGGCGCGAGAGCAGCATGTCCCAGCCCTTCGGGTCTGGAAGCTGCTCGCCTTGGAAGAACTTGATCGAGTCGAGTTCGGCCGACAGAAAACCCGCGGGGTCGTCCATGCCTCCGAGGATCACCGTGGAACCGTTCGGGTGCTGGTACGTCGAGCGCCCGTCGCGGCTGCGGCGCCCGAGCATCGGATGGCCTGGGCCCAGCACCTTGTTCTCCCAGTCCGGCAGCACGGACTCACTCAACGAGCGGCGCGTCATGCGCACGAAGAGCTGGCGCCAGCCAGGGAAGGTCTCGGCCTCCCATTTAGCCTTCGTCAGGAGGCCGTGCGTCTTGCCCGTGCGCGCCCCTCCAGCGATGACCACCTCCCTGTCCTGCGACAGGAAGAGCTCGGCCGCGCCGCCGTAGAGGCGCGTGCTCACCACGCGCTAGGAGAGCACGCGCTTCGGAACGACGAGCCCGGTCTCGAACATTTCAGCGACGGAGGCGTCCAGCGTCGCGATGATCGATGACGCGGGGCACGCGAACAACCGATCGTCCTTCCAGTCCGGGAACTGCACGCAATGCGGGCCGGGCACGAGGACGATCGTGCCGCGCGGCAGGCCCTTCACATCCACGAACGTCCCGTTCATGAACTCGCCCGGTCCGTGCGAGACCACCTCCGCGTGCATCTGTGCGGCGAGCGAATCGCCGTTCACGCGCAGGATGTTCGACTTGCGCTCGACTTGACGGCACAACACCCACTCGCCTCGGGGGTGGATCCGATCCTGTAGGGCATCGCTCTTGCTCATGCGCGCCAGCCTAGGCGCGCCCCACGCTGGACTTCAAGGACGGCGGTCCAGAAACTTGGCCGCCATGATTCGAGGAATCCTCGCGTGTGTGTTCCTGTTGGCCGCCTGCGCGCTCCTGGATAGGTCCAGCCCGACGCCGAGCTGGACGGCGCGGACCTCGATTCCGCACACCGTCACGGGGCCGCCGACGCCGCGCAGCGCGCTCGTGGTCGTCCTCGACGATGTTGCCAACGTCGATGTCGACGAGATGCTCGCCGGCCCCTGGGGCGCGACCCTGCGGGGCCTCAGCTCGAGCGGCCTGCGCTACACCCGCTGCTACGCGAACCCCGTATGCTCGCCATCGCGGCGCGCGTTGCAGGCTGGGCGCTGGTACTTCGGCGAGAGCGGGCACGCCTGCGACCCGATGCCTGGTGCTGAGCTCGCGGCGGGGCTCACGACCATTGCCGAGCTCGCGCAGACGGCCGGGGTCGAGCACCGCGGCTTCTTCGGGAAGTGGCACCTCGGCGGCCAGCCCTCCGACCAGACCGGCTCGAGCTACCTGCTCGCCCCCGAGGAGCACGGCTACACGACGACCGACTGGGAGGGTGGCAACCTCAACGACTGCTCGAGCGTGGGCTACCGAAACTGGTGGCGCATCCGGGACGGCGTGCTGGCACACGAGACAAGCTACGAGCCGCTCGAGCACGAGCTCGCGATCTCCTCCTACGCACTCGCGCACCCCGACGAGCCGACGCTCATCGTGTGGAACATGCACTTCGCGCACGCGCCCTTCGGCAAGCCCGAGGCCTCGGTCATGCCGCCTGGCTGGAGCGCGCCAGGCCTCGTGATGACGCCGTTGCAGCAGTTCCAGGCCATGACCATCGGCGCCGACTGGCAGCTCGGGCGGCTGCTCTCGCTGCTCGACCTCGACGAGTGGCTCGTCATCGTGGTGGGCGACAACGGCACGCCGAACAACCTCGCGCTGCGTGCCAAGACCACGACATTCGAGCGCGGTGTTCACGTTCCGCTCTTCATGGCGGGCGCCGGCCTCCCGACGGGCACGCAGACGCGCCTCTGCTCGATCGCGGACGTGCTGCCCACGCTCGCCGACTACTGGAACGTCCAGGCCCCGCAGGCGATCGACGGCCTCTCCCTCGTCGGCGCGCAGACGCACGGATGGGTGCTCTCCGGCATGGAGGACTCGCCGCCCTCGCCCGGGGATTGGTGCGCGGTCGGGCTCTTCAACCAGGGCGCGCTGCTCCTGAAGCTGCGGCACGTCGGCCTGACGGGCTTTCCACCGCTCGAGGAGCTCTACAACCTCTCCGCCGACCCTGACGAGCTCGTAAACATCACGGGCTCCTATCCACTGGCCGCGAGCTTCCTGCGGGCGAAGCTGACGCAGGCCGGCGCCCCGTGATCATCCGGGCTACATCCACGGCAGCGCCGACCGCCGGGACGCCGCCGGTCGCCGACACGGCCACGGTCTCGGGGGCCGGCGACACGCTGACCCCGAAGGCCGTTCTCTACAGCGGGAACGGGAGCACCGTGCTCGGGAGCTCGATCGCCTCCGCGCGCCACCTCAAGGGGATGACGGACGGAACGCTGCAGCGCGCGTTCTCCATCCTCGCCGAGAACAACCAGTCCGGCACGAACATGGACTGCCGCACGCGCCACGACACGGCGACTGTGGTGCAGGCGACGCTCGGCGCCTCGGGTGCCATCAACGGCGAGGCCTTCCTCAATTCGCTCGTGGCGGGCGGCTCACGCATCGACTGGGCGGACCTGCTCAACGCCGCCTATCTCATCACGCGCATCAACTTCTTCGGTGACGACGTGCAGGCGAAGTGCGTCGAGTTCGCTGGCGATGCGGGCGTGAACAACCAGAAGGACACGGACAGCCTCGGGTTCCAGCCCGACATGCTGATCTTCCAATCGCACTTCAGTGCGTACGCGGCCGACACGGACAGCGCGGACGCGCGCATCGCAATCGGGGTCGCCGTCTGGAACCGGGCTGGGACGATCCAGCAGTTTGGCATGAGCGCGCGCGACACGGACCGCTCGGTGCTCTTCGCTGGCGCGGCACAGATCCACGACAACCGCGTGGTGGTGAACGTTGGGTCGGTGACGGACGGCGCCTCGCTCGAGGTCACTGGCCGCACGTCCGACGTGGCGAAGATCACGACGCGCGACGCATCGGCCTCGGTCTCGACCGCGATCCTGGCGCTCAGCTTCGGCGGCCGGCGCGACCTCTACGCGGGCGTCCTGCCCACGACCGATCCAGGCGGCGGTGCGCCCTGGCTCGACACATCCTCGACGGGCGTGAAGGCGATCACGGTCGGGATCGACCCGCTCGCCTACACCATGATCGGAACGCTGCTCACGTCGAAGAACTCGACCAACCGCACGGTCGGCCAACGCGGGCATTGGTCGCATGGGTGGTGGACGGGCTTCGAGGAGGTCTGCACCTCATGGCGCTCGGGTGACAACGCCGGCACCCCCACGCCGCAGAGCACCACGACCTCGAACACCCTGGCCAAGGTCGCCTCGGTGATCGACGCGAGCGGTGGCACGGACTGGGAGGCGAACCACGACTCGGTCTCGCCGAGCGGCCCGAGCATCAACGTGACGACGGCGAGCGCCGCCGCGCGCCAAGTAGGCCTGTGCGTGATCGGGGCCGTGGACGCGCACTGGCCGAAGCGGAAACGACCCTGGCTCTTCCAGCGCGCGCGCATGTAGATCCTGCCCGGCGGGTTCCGTACGCTCAGCGCACCGCCCGGGGCTTCCGGGCAGCCACCACCCCCAAGAGGACCCTATGGGACGCATGTACAGTGGCCGCGTTGCGGCCGTCAACCTGCCGGCCACCAACGCCTTCGACGTGTTCGAGCTCGTCTGCCCGTCGGACTCCTGCGTCGTCGTCCACTCGATCTCGTTCGGGCAGAGCGGCACGGGCGACTACGGCGACGCTCAGGCCGAGGGCTTGCCGATGGAGCTCATCCGGCTCTCCGGCGCGACCACGAGCGGCTCGGGCGGCTCGACCCCGACGCCAGCGCCGCACAGCTTCGGTGACCCGGCCTTCGGTGGGACGCTCGAGGCCTCGAACACCACGGTGGCCGTGGTCGGTTCGGGCGCGCTGACCACCATCCGCTCCGAGGCGTTCAACGTGCAGGCGGGGTACCAGTACCTACCGACGCCCGAAGAGCGCATCGTCCTCTCGCCCTCGCAATCGCTCGTCGTGCGCATCCCGGTCGGCCCGGCCGACGCGATCTCGACGACCTACGCGACCATCACCTTCGAGGAAGTGGGCGGCTAGTCCTTGGGGAAGTGGGTCTATCGCAGGCCCTACTTCCGCCAACCGCGCGTCCGGGTTCCGTGGACGAGGGGCCATGGGCTCCTCATTGGCCTCCCCACGAGGCGCAGGGTGGGCGTGCGTCGGCGGATGCAGATCCGTCGGCGCACGTCGGCCGTCGCCGCGCTGACGCATGCGGCTTCGGCCGTCGCGTTCGTTCGCCGAGCTAGAGTGCTGCGGAAGCGCATCCCGCGTGCGCTGCGGCGCGTGGGCTTCACCATGGGGCGCTCGCCTGCCTCGATGGTCGCGATCGTCAGGCGCGCGCGCCAGGCACGCAGGCGGCCCGCTCGAACTATCCGCAGGCTCGGGGCTGCACTCGGCCGCGCTGCCGCCGGAGCGACACCCTTCCGCCTGAAGCGACTGCGCCGCATCGCTCGCCGGTTCACGCGCCCGCGTCCGCCGTTCCTGCCTGACACGAAGGCCCCCGCGAACAACAAGGCCGGCCCTGCGATCAGATTCCGCCGCGCGGTCGCGAAGATCCGTGAGGCGATGATCCGCCGCCTGCGCTGGAAGCCCAGGCCTGACCAGATCGTCCCTGAGATCGAGCCGCCGCACACCCCCGCCGAGAATGTCATCAAGGGGCGGATCGCTCAGCCCGGCCTCGTTCGCGGGCGCATCGTGACGGGGGGGATGTAGCCGTGGTCGATCAGCTGGCCGTGGTCACCAAGACAATCACGGGGACAGGCAACGTCGATTTCACCGACCCGAGCATCACCGGGACCTGCACCGGGATGCTGCTCATCTACTCGGCGACCGCGACGGACAACGCGGACAACGCCCACGCGATCATGGGCATGGGCTTCGTCGCGCCGGATCCGGGGGCCGGCACGCAGGAGCAATCGACGTGCATCCGCGCGCAGAACGGGCAGAACACCACGCCCAACTGTGGCACGATCCACTCGACCATCAACGGTATCACGGTCACGAACGAGACCGGCACTACAACCGTCGCGGCGATCTACGACTCGCAGCAGGCGGGTGGCATCCGGCTGAACGTCACGACGTTCACGATCACCTCCATCAAGGTGACGGCGGTTCTCTTCGCCATCTCGAACTCGTACACGGACAACGTCACGAGCTCGACCTCGAGCGCGCACAAGACCACGGGCGGGACCACGAACTTCCGCGCGAATGCGATCATCTTCAACGCGGCGGACACCGCGCTCTCTGGCGCAACGAACGACGCAGCGCCAGGCCTCGGCTTCGCTGTGGACACGGCCGGCCCGCCGCAGGTCTCGGCCTACATCAGCGCGGACGACGCCACCGAGCCGTCCGATGCGGACGGGATCTTCAGCTCCGCAGCCGCCTTCACGACCGCGCGAAGTCGTAGCGCTGGGGCTCTCGTGGTCGGGACCTCGACTATCAGCTCCTTCGACTCTACGGGGTTCAATCACCAAGCGACGGTCGCGAGCACGCTTGCGCACCTCCTCGCGCTGAAGTTCGCCGGCAACGTGCGCGTGGCGTGTGCGAACCTCTCCGTTGCCGCCGCCACGGGTCAACAGGTCTTCAACGCCTTCGGCTTCACGCCAGACCTCGTCATCGGGATGGGCACGCTCCTCACCTCCGTGGACTCCAACACGGACGGCGCGACGGCCTCGTGCTCCTGCTACTTCATCACCGGGCGCTACGCATCGCGCGCGATCGCCTGGCACCACCAGGAGAACCTGACACTCGCGGGTGCGGTTGTTGCGGTCGCCCACACGCGCCAAGAGGACGTGGCCGTCCTCCAATACGACCACCTCGGGAACATCGTCCAGCGCGCGACCTGGCTCGGCGCCTCTGGCTCGGGCGGGTTCATCCTCGACTTCTCGGTTGGCTCGCAGGCTGGGACGCTGACCGCGCTCGGGATCCAGCTCGTCCCGAACCCGCCGCTGCCTATCCGCAGGCTGCGCCGCCCGCGCCGAGCCCGAGCGCGCTACAGGCGCCGCCGCGTCTTCATCGGTGGACGAGTCGTCGGCCCCCCGCCGCTGCTCCGCGGCTTCTGGAAGGCCATCGCGCGCATCCGCAGGGCCGCTATCGCCCGCATGCGCTGGAGGCCAGTCATCCTGAACGTGACGCCGCCGGTCGCGACCATCACCACGGAGTCGCCTAAGGGCCGGATCTGTTCTCCGGGCCTCCTCCGCGGCAGGATTGTGGGGCCAGCCATGCACGAGCCCGAGGAAGACACTTGAGCGACATTGTCACCGTGACCGACGACGTGCTTGAAGGAACCGACTGTTCCGACGTGGGCGTGATCGTTGGCGCCGATGGCCGCACGATGCTCGTGCATTCCGACGTCACCGGGCCGGTGCTTCTTGACATCATCGAGCGCCGCTCGCAGGTCGCGATCTACTCCACGAGCTTCTCTGCCGGTTCCTCAGGCCCACTCTACGACACGCCCCAAGTGGACAAGTACTGGGGCCTTGACCTCATCGGCTACAACTGGCGCTATTTGCCGACCGTCGCCGCGCTCGCGCTCCAGAGCGCGACCTGGAAGGGTGGGCGCACCTACGACCACGTCTATCGCTTTCCAGTGGCCGGCGGGATCATCCGCGCTGTGTTCCGCCGCACCATCATCGCAGGAGCGATCTGATGCCCTGGTCAGCCGCAGCCCACGCCTTCTTCGGCCTCTGCGCCGGCAAGAACCGCGACAAGGCCATCAAGAAGTGCCCCCCGAAGAAGGACGCGCTCCGCATGGTGCGCGAGGGCATCAAGAAGCCCAAGAGGTAGGCATGTCAGGCAGACCTGGCGGTCCCGGATCGGTTCCCGGCCACGCGCCGACGAACATCCGCGGCCACCCGTCCACGCTCCAGAGAAACCAGGCGACGCATCGCCAGTTCGGAGCGCCGGGCGGAAACAGCCGCGAGCACAACGGAGCGCGCGCGACCGCGCAGCACCGCTACTGCCTGGAGGCGATCCAGAAGCTCGAGCGCCTGGACGACAAGGACGCCATCGAGCGCGTCTGCAAGCGGTTCCCGAAGCGCATGGTCCTGCGCCTGATCGCGCTCCAGATGGCCGCCGAGGATCCGGCCTCGATCTTCTTCCTCCAGGCGCAGCGCCAGATCTGGACGATGATGGTCGCCCCGGTGCGCAAGGAGGACAAGGCGGACGAGATGGCGGCCCGCGAGGCGGAATCGATCGAGGTCTATGTCGGCCGCCTAGAAGTGCCCATGCCAGGCGCCCCAGGCGACGTGCCGCCCGCCACCGAGACGAAGGCCGGCTAGAAGGCAAGAGCCCGGGACGCGCAACGCACGCGCCGCCGGGCTCCTGTGAGAAACCCTCCTCAAGGTCGCGGGGGCCCTCTCGGGGGATCAGCCGAACAGTACCCCGCTCCTTGACCGGGGGTCGGAGCTTCTGAACGATGGACGCGCCATGCAGTACCCGAAGAGCACGAAGCGAGTTCCCGCAACCCAGGCCAGGGCAGAGAAGTTCGGCCTCGCGAACCAGATCAGCTACGAGGCGGACTCGCGCCGCAAGCGCAACGAGCTCTCCGCGAAGCTGAAGGCCGATCACGCAGCCGCGCGCGCCGCAGGCGCTAAACGCGCCGCCAAGATGGCGGCGAGCACCTCCGGTGTGAACGCCGGCACCATCGGAGGCGCCTACCTCCAGAGCTTCCAGCCGCAGCAGCGCAAGAAGAAGTAGGCCGCGCGCGTGCTATCGCTCGACCCCAAAGAGCTCATGCGCGAGGTGCTCGCCTCCGCGAAGGCGCGCGACGTGCGCCGCGAGGGCATCAAGGCGATGCTCGACAAGTTCCCCGGGTCCTGGTGGAGCGGCTGCCCTGCGGACGGCGAGTTCGACCCCGAGAACGCCGGCTTCGAGCTCGTCAGCTACCTGATGACGCAGCTCGTGTGGACGAACCCGCGCGTCAACGTCTCGACACGCCGCCCGATCGCTCAGCAGGAAGTCGCCGAGGCCATGCAGTTTGGCCTCAACCGCTGGATCGTTGACAGCGACTTCAAGACGACGCTCGAAGACCACGTCGTGGACTACCTCTACGGGTGGTGCATCGCGCACTGCACGCTGCGCCCTCGCGAGGAGGCCTACGAGATGGAGGATCCTCCGCTCTGGCCTCAGGTGACGCGCATCTCTCCCGGCAAGTTCGGCTGGGACCACCTGTGCGCGACGCCGCGCCAGGCCCGCATCCTCTGGCACGAGTGGTGGGCCGACAAAGACGACATGCTCGAGCGCGCCCGCAAGGACGCGAAGCTGCCCGAGTCGAAGCGCGAGGGCTGGGACCTCGGCGCCCTGGAGGACATGACGACCTCTAATGCGGGCGTCACCCTCCTCGGCGCGATGCAGCAGGACCCGAACGACACGGCCGTCGATCGCAAACAACTTCGCTTCGTCTCGATCTACCTGCCCGGCCACCAGCTCGACAACGAACCCGGCCCCGCGCAGGGGTTCAACGGCACGACCGTCGTCCTCGGCTGCAACGCGAACGGGAAGAACAACCCCTCAAGCGGCACGATCGTCTGCCCGCCTCAGCCGATGTACGGCCCGCGCTGGGGGCGCTACGTCATCGGCGGCACCTACCCGGTTCCCGACTCGCCGCACCCGCTCTCGGTGATCCTCGCCAACGCCGGGCACATTGAGCAGGCGTCACGCGCAGGCCAGTCCGTCTCGCGCGCGATCGAGGCCTACGCGAAGATCGTGGTGACCTCGGACACGGAGATCGGCGAGCTCATCAAGGACGGCAAGCACACCGGGATCTACACCACGCGCTCACTCCAGAACCTCTCGGACAAGCTTGTGTCATTGGAGAAGGGCGGCCCGACTCAATCCATGCTCATCGGCGAGTCGCTCATCCGCACACGCCGCGACCGCGCGCTTGGCTTCGATGACGTGCAACGAGGGGTCGTCACTGGCGACGGCACCGCGACCGAAGTAGCCGAAGCCTCGCAAGCTGCCGGCGCACGCACAGCGCAGATCAAGGGTCGCTTCCAGGACTTCGCGCGCCGCATCTTGAAGACGGTCGCGTACGACCTCTTCAGCACGGACGAGATCGTGTTCGCCGCCGGACCCGAAGCCGCAGAAGCGCTCGGCGCTCCAGAAGGGACCGAGCCCTTCTTCGAGGGCGGCCGATTCGAAGCGGGCAGCGGCGCCACCTTCGATGATCTCGGCCTCGACATCGAACCCTACTCGATGGAGAGAGCCACCGATCAGATCCGCGCGCTGCGCGCTCAGTTCTACACGAACGTGTGGCCGATGCTGGGCCAACTCCTACCGCAGATGGTCGCTTCGGGCTGGAAGCCCAAGCCCGCGCTCCGCGCCATCGGCGAGGCCTACGCGATCCCCAACCTGGAGGACCAGGTGGACATGGAGACGCTGATGCAGGCCGCGAAGAACCCGTTTCCAGGCGAGGACCCGATGCCCCGCCTTCTCCGCGACATCGGCGCTTTCCGCCACGAAGCCGGGCAACTCGGCCGCCCTGCGAACAACCCGCGTGGTCGCAACCCCACGCAGATCAAGCCCTTCCAACCGAAGGTTCCGGCTCTCACTACGCCTGCGATGGCGAAGCCCGCGCAGGCCCCTGCGGCTGCTCAGGCAGGGTGACCGTCTTGCGCTCGCTCAAGAGGATTGTACGCTCGCGACCGCGTAGCGGTTCCCGCTCGCTCCCACGCGAAGCGTCGTAGCCATGACCCGCCGCCGCATCCACTTCGACCAGGACGAGAACGGCAACTACCGTCCGGTCGGAGCCAGCACAACGCGCCACCGCGAGATGCTGAACTTCCGCCCCTTCGAGACGCCGCAGCTAGATCGCAAGCAGGCCGAGGCGATTGGCGCGCACTTCGATCCGAAGGACGGGATCACGACCGTGACGAACGAAAAAAGCCTGCGCGAGCACCTTGCCAGGGAGCGCGCGGCAGGCCGTGACGTTCGTTGGCGCGAGCACTAAGCCGCTCGGTCGATCTGCTCCTCGTTCGTCGTCTCGCTGTCCACGAGCGCCACGTCCACCATGCCGAAGGCGACGGCGAGATGCGCGAGCGCCTTGCAGATCGAGCGCACGGGCGACCAGGCGATGATGTCGCGCTCCTCCTGGTGGTGGACGCGGCCCATGACCCAGAAGCGCGACTCCTCCAACGACGGGGAGACGTCCTCTGCCACGCGACGCTCGTTCGGCGAGAGCGCGCGCGCCATGCCGGCCGCGAGCGTGGTCGTGGCGCACAGCGCGTCGGTCAGGAACGAGCGGAAGTCGTGCCGGGAGCTCACTGGGCTGCCTCCAGTTCGCGGCGCGCCTCCACGACCATGGCGTCTGTCGGCACCACGCCGAGCTGCATGAAGTGGGCGAAGAGCCGGTCTTCGAGGTGCTTCTTCTGCTCTCCGATGTCCACAGCCAGGAGGAACGCCTCCACGTCGCCGCGCGTGCGGATGGTGCCGAACAGGATGGGTTGCTTCATGCTGTCCGGTATCGGCCGGCGCCGGCTCTGGACTTGAGCCTGTCCGGTTGGCAGGCTTTTCCGCATGAGCGAGCAGGAAGCAGCGCCGGCAGCGGCGATCCCGGGGGCGCGAATCGAAGGCCAGGCCGAGCTGGACGCGAGCTTCGCCGCCGCGTTCCTTGAGCACGATCCGGACGATGGCGGAGGCGCAGACGAGCCCGCCGAGACCGATGCCGCCCCGGTGCGCGACGAAGAGGGCAAGTTCACGAGCCGCGCGGCTGCGGGCGTGCCGAAGATCGGAGAGCGAGACGATGCTGACGGCGCGGCAGAAGACGATGAGGGCGCTGAACAAGTGGCTGGAGGCGACGAGGCCGCCGTGGCTGCGAAGCCCGAAGACGCCGAAGCCTACGAGAAAGCGCTGCTCGCGCTCCGCTACAGCGGGGTGCCGAGCGCGATCATCAAGAACGCCTCCCGGGAAGAGCTGATCGCCTGGGGGACTGAGGCCGCCGACAGGCGGGCAAAGACGGAGGCCGCGCTCGAAGAGCGAGCCACGCGCATTCGCGAACTGGAAGAGGGGCAGAAGGCACCCGCTGCTGCGCCGGCCAAGGCCGCCGCGCCGGACTGGACGCCCCATCTCAAGGCACTCGCGGACACGCTCGGGCTCGACTCGGAAGCTGCGACGAAAGCCTTTGGGCCCGTGCTGGATGCGGTCGCGTCTACGGTGCGCGCCGAGTTCGAAGGACGCCTCTCGCCGATCGAGAGAGCAACCCAGGACGCGAACGCCGCCGAGGGACGCCGACAGATCAGCGAGCAAGTGCGACGGCTTGCCGTCGATCACCCGAAGCTGAAGACCGACCAGGACTTGGTTCAGAAGCTGAATGCGAAGGCGCTCGCGCTCTGGAAGAGTGGCGAGTACCGCGATGCGGAGAGCGTCTACGACGATGCCTCGAAGCTCGTGCTGGGCGCCCCCACGGCCAACCTCGCTGCGAAGCGCCGGAACGGCTCTGCCGCTCCGCCGGAAGGACGCATGCACGAGGCCATGGAGTCGTCCGACGAAGCCTTGCTGACGGCGATGGACCGATCCGAGTCGGGAGACAGCCGGGGTGCGCGACGCGCGGGCTCGCAGTTCTGGGACCAAGAGTTCCAGCGCCGCAACGGCCGCACTCCCAAGTAGGAGACGATTCGATCCCCGCTCTTGAATGAGCGGACCGAAGACGGCTCAGCACGCCAAGCCCAGGGGGATTCCCATGGCCGGCGGTCAAGCTCTCAACACGCTCGTGGACCTGTTCCTGGCCACGAGCCCGACGACGCTGACGGCGATCAAGATGATCGAGAACGAGGCGTCGTTCCGCACCACGCTCCTGCGCCAGATCATGCAGGCTCACGACATGAGCCAGCAGATCCAAGGCGGCTCGGAGATCCAGGACTTCGTCTACTTCGACGAGGTCAACAGCGCGACGGACTACCAGCCGATGGAGGAGTTCGCTCCTCAGCTGAGCCAGCACTTGACGCGCTGGTCGGTGCCGTGGCGCTTCACGCAAGTGAACGAGGTGTTCAACAAGCACGAGAAGGGCTTGCAGAACATCGGGCAGCTCAACAGGGGCGCCCGCGGGATGGTCTACAAGGACATCATCTGGGCGAAGTGGATGAACGTCATCACTTCGCTGAACAACCACATGGAGCGCGGCTTCTTCTTGCAGCCGAGCACCACCACGATGGAAGCGGCGGGCGGCAAGGTGCCGTACTCGCTCTTCTGCACGCTGACCGAGTTCGGCGCGGTGATCGCCGACACGAAGCCGACGGGCACGGTGCCGCCGGGCTTCACGACGGTGCAGGGCATCAGCCCCACCACGCAGCCGAAGTGGCGCAACCCGGTCGAGTTCTACTCGGGCGCGGTCGTGCCGGCTCCGGGCACCGCGCGCTGGGGCGGCTACTCGGCGTTCATGAAGATGCACAAGCGGCTGAGCTTCGAGGACCTCGTGTTCCGTCCGGAGTACGGGTCCCCGCAGTCGATCAGCGGCGCGTTCATCTTCGCGAGCCTTCGCGGCATGGCGCTCTACGAGGCCAACGGTGGCTCGCGTGGAGACTTCCTGCGCGGCAAGGTCAACGATCCGTCGATCACGCTCAGCGGCGCGGAACTCCAGTACCAGGGGATCCCCGTGCGCTACGTCGAGAAGATGGACACGGCCGTCGTGTGGACGGGTTCCTCGGGCACGCTCAACGCTGGCGAGTTCGACGCCACGCTAGACGAGGCCGGGGCCGCCACGCAGAACCCCGACTCGAGCGGCCCGCGTTTCGTGTGTGTCAACCCCAACAAGTACAAGAAGATCGTCCACAGCGAGCACTGGCTGGAGGAGGAGACTCCCCCGGCGAGCCAGACGCAGCCGTTCGATCGCGTCGTGTACTTCGACAACTGGCACAACAACGTGTGCCGCACGCGCCGCAAGGCGGGTGGCATCGTGTCCCCCGCGTACCTCACGGGCACCACGCCCTACGAGGACACGGACTTCACCGCTGTGGGCATCTAGCCGAGGACCACTCACATGACTTCGCTTCAACCCTCTCTCGGCTGGATGGGTCCGGCTCCGATCGACATCCTCGTGACCAACCGCACCGGCTCGGCCGTGGCGATCGGCGACGTGGAGATCCTGGACCACAGCAGGCTCGACGCGGCGTCCACGACGAACGCGCCGGGCGCCACCACGGCGGGCATCGCCAACATTGTCGTCCCGACCTACGACAGCACGACCGACACGCTCACTCTCGTGTGCGCGATCTCGGGCGTGGTGCAGCAGGTGGCGGCCGACGACGGGCCGCCGATCCGCTTCCGGCTGCAAGGCCAGTGCGACAACGTGGCCGTCGATGGGACGATCGTGCTCCGCACCTCGGTGTGTGGGATCGGCGACGGGACGGAGGCGGCCGTGGTGCTGACTCCGTACGTCATCGACGGGAACGCCGGCACGGCGGTCTCGCGCAAGATCGTGTTCATCCCGCTGACCGCGCGCACGGGCGCCGGGCTGACGGACGGCTGGTTCTCGGGTGTCTATGGCTTCGGGTCCATCCTGAGCGCCACGGACATCACCTGATCGCAGAAGGGACTCGCTCCCCTTCTTGGGCTCCGCCGGCTCTAGGGCTTGCGGAGCCCATTTCTTGTGATAGCGTCGAGCGGATGAACGGACGGACTGCCAAGCTGATCCGACGCGCCGCGACTCACGGCCCTGTGCTCGCGCCGCTGAAGATGCGCAAGCGCGCGCTCAAGAAGAGGTGGAAGGCGCTGTCGCGCGGCGAGCGAAGCGCGCTGCGCATTCAGCTCCAGGCGAGACTGGGCGCATGATCCGCACCGCCTGGCTGCTCCTGAAGCTGCTGCGCCAGCTCCACATCGATTCCCCGCCGGAGCACACGATGGTCCGCGGGGTCGAGCTGCGGCTCATGGTCGAGCCGGATTCGAGCTTCGAAAAGCGCTGCGAGATAGCGCTGGACGCGGGGGCTCGCGAGCCGAAGCGGGACTCACGCTTCGAGGTGTCCTACTGGCCGATCGCGGGCCTGCCCTGCTACACGCAGCGCGGCGAGACGCTGGCGGAGGCACTCTCGAAGGCGCTGAAGGCGACGTTCCCGGCGCCGTTGTCGTGAGACACGTTCAGAAGCCGAGCAAGCGGCTCACGCGCATCCGTGCGCGCGCGCGGCGCTTCTGGTGGGTCAGCCTGCCGCCCATAGACCCGACGAAGGCTATCCCCTGGACCGTGTCGATCTGCGAGTACGAGAGCAAGACGACCAGGCGGCGGCGCAGGCGCGCATTCCGTAGGGCTCGCCTGGAGTCCGCCCCCGCACGACGCTAGCCTCTCGGCATGGCTCGCACGGCAACGGGCATGGCGCAGACGGTCAGCGAGCGCGTGCGCGAGGAGAAGCGCGCGGAGCTGCTCACTTCGGCCGGGTGGTACCGCTCCGACTGCGGGTGGCGCCATCCACACCTGAACAACGGCAAATGGCCGTGGCCCGCGGCGCACGCGGTGCGGCTCCAGCGTGAGGCGGACCGCGGGCTGAACGAGCCGGCGCACAAGCTCTTGCGAGGAGAGGACTGATGCCCACCTCGTATCCGTTGTCAGTGCAGCAGTGCCAGCGCGAGGCTGAGTGGGAAGTCGGCGGCGGCGCGCTCTCTGGCCCGGCCGAGATGCGCGAGCTTGTGGACCGCGCCGGGCACGCACTTGTGTCGATGGCGCCGTGGCGCTGGCTGAACGGCCGGCAAGCCCGCCTGCGCACGCGCGCATCGATCGACTTGACCGGCGCGACGTGGACCGAGGCGACGAAGACACTCACGAAGACGGCCGCCTTCGCGTCGTACACCTGGCTTGAGGCGGACACGCTCGACCTGACGGACGGCACGGGAGCCACGGCCGCCTTCTACGAGGTCACCAGCCGCACGAGCGACGACGCCATCGTGCTCGCAACCAGCATTGGCAGCGCCGCTGACGGTCAGACGGACATCGAGGCGACTCTCCCAAACGACCAGGTGGCGCTGCCTTCCGACTTCGACATCCAGCGCGTGACGGCGTACGCGACGGTCGGGAACGTATGGAACGGGCTCGCGCTCGGGAGCGGCCAGGACGTGCTCGACCTGCGCTGGAGTGGGACGCGATGGGTCGCCAACTTCTTCGGCCTGCTGAATCACGTTCGCGCACTCGCGGACGGGCGCACGATCCCGCGGCTCGACCTCGCGCCGCACTCGTCGCAGGGCACGGAGGAGCTCGTGATCTTCTACCGCGCTGGCTGGGCGACACCCGAGGACGACGGCGCGCCGCTGCCGCTCCCGATGTCGGGCTGGCTCAACTCGCTCTTCCTGGAGATCCTGAAGGCGCACGCGCACGTTCAGGAAGACGACGAGAGCTTGGGCTCGCTCGGGCAGCGCCTCGCCGCGATCCAGGCAGGCCCGGTGTTCCGCATGGCGCTGGAGCGCGACCAGGTGATGCAGCCGCTCCTCGGGTCGAGCGACGCGGGCGGCGGGTGGATGCAGGGGCGCGGAATTGACTGGAAAAATGGAGGATGGTGGGACAGGGGCAGTAGGCTTTTGCCTTCGGTGTAGCGCGTGGCGAAACGGCCGCTGATCTTCCCCTTCGGCGGGCGCTCGGACTCCGGCGCGCTCTACGCCCAGCCTGGCTTCACGACGAAGAGCGCGCGCAACGTGCGTGGGCGCGATCCGGTCACAGGCCGCATCCGCGGGTCGCAGCGCGCGGGCATGTCGAAGTTCTGCGCTACGCCTCTCGGCTCAGGCAAGGTGAAGGCGCTCGTCTCGACGGCGCTTGATGACAGGCGAATTTCGTACTCGTTCACCGCCGGGCAGGAGTCGCAACTCTGGAGCGTGGCAACGCCGAGCAAGACGAGCACGCTCGGCGTCGTGACTGACCGCCAGGGCAACGTGTACGCGATCGACGGCAACGCTGGGGTGGCCAAGTACAACAGCGCCGGCAAGCTGCTGATGAAGGTCGCGCTTCCCGTGGCGGACGCGGGTCACATCGTGCGCGCGCTCTTCGTGGACGACGCGGACCGCATCTTCGCGGGCGTCTCGGCTGGCGGCGACGTGCGCACGGCCAAGGTGTTCTGCGTGTTGCAGCGGCCGCAGCCTGGCCAAGTCGCGGCGGATGATCCCAACCAGTTCTTCATCCTGTGGGAGCTGACGCCGGGTGCGTACACGGAGGAGCTGAAGGTCTACCGAGGATCGCAGCTCTACTGCGCGCACAACTACCCGCAGGAGAACCGCGCGCGTGTCGTGGTCTACGACGGCCTCGGGCTCGAGCCTGCCGAGGTGAATCGCATCGAGAGCGTCGCCTACCCGATCAACTCGCTTGACATCGACGGGCAGGGCAACCTCTACACGGCGAGCCAGGACGCGCAGCGCAACGCGGTGGACACGTCCGCGCGCCAAGGACACCCGGACGAGGCGAAGGGCAAGAGCGTCGCCGTGCCGCTCACGGGCTGGAAGCCGACCGATGGCGTGGCCGCGGGCGACTTCAAGATCCACGCCTGGTACAGCGCGAAGGATCCGGACTCGCTGAACGAGACGGACCTGGACCAGACGGGCAAGGACACGCCCGTGATGGAATCCGGGCAACAAGTACTGCGCTGGCGCGACAAGAGCGGCGCGGGGCGCAACTTCTACTCGGGCGTGCTCGCGCTCGCGGGCGAGAAGGGGCCGAGTTACCGCAAGGTCGGGATCGGCGGTCAGCCGTGCCTGTTCTTCGACAACTCGACGGCGGACACGAAAAACAGCCTGGTGACCTTCGGCAACTCCTCGATTCAGACCTCGCTTGCGTCCCAGCAGCTCACGGCGATCCCGGCCTACACGGGCTCGATGTGGTGCATGGTGATGCTCCTGCGGCCGACGCAGGACGATGACGCGGGCTCGAGCGGCCCGCGTGTGGTGTTCGCGCACGAGAACGAGGCCGCGGGCGCGAGCGATCACGTCCTCTTCGTCAACCGCGACTGCTCGGCCACGCTCCCGGGCGCGTACACGAAAGGCTACGTCAGCTACTTCGCCACGACCGATGTGGCCCCCGACGACGGCAACTGCGCGACGGCGGACCAGGCGCTTGGCTTCCCGTTCCTGACCTTCGGCAGCCCGAACGTGAACGGTGCGCTGCTCGTCACGGTGCTGTGGGATGGTGGCGTTGACCCGGCCGACATGACGAAGACGCGCTGCGTGGTGCGCGTGAACGGGCGTCCCGTGGACCGCTTCGAGGGCAAGGCGTTCGAGTCGATTCAGCCCTCGTGGCTCGGTCTCGGCCCGGCCTCGATCTCGGCGACGCTCGTCAACATCGAGCGGCGGTTCAAGGGCGAGCTCGCCGAGCTGATCGTGATCGGGCGCAGGGACCCCACGTCGAACACGGAGCCGAAGGTGCTCACCCACGACAAGATCGACGTGGGCGACCCGGACGCTGCGCAGACAGACACGAGCATGGCACGACTGGAGGCGTACGTCGCGTACGGCTGGGGCTGCGGCTCGCTGCTGCGCAACAACCAGGGCGCCGAGGTCGGCTTCGGGAACTACACGCACTTCTACGCGCGCAACCTGACGGGCGGGCGCCTGCTCGGCGGGCCGCCGCTCCCCGGCACGGGCGGGCTCTGGCCCGCGGGCGGCGAGATCCTCAACACGTTCGCGCTTGTGGCAAAGCACGACGCGCAGGGGATCCTGCGGTGGGTGTGCAACTGGGCGACGCACCCGGACGGATCGAGTGTTCACGGCGGCCTCGGCTACGGCGTGCGCGCGCGCAAGGTCGAAAGCGACGGGAAGGTGCATGTCTGGTGCGCGGGCTTCCAGCCGGCGAACTCGAACGCATCGATCACGGTCGATAGCACGATCGACGTGCGTAAGATCATCGACAACGGGGCGAGCTTCTCCGGGTTGCAGGCGGACGGCGCGTGGCGTCACTCGTTCACTGGCGCCGGGCAGCTCGGCTACCACTACCCGCGGATGGCAAGCGACAAGTTCGGGAACCTCTACTTCCCGGGCTACAACACGGGCGGCGGGACGATCAAGCCGCTGCACGTCTTCGCGAAGGACCCCGACGGGAGCGGCAATGCGGTCGAGCGCACGACGTTCACGCTCACGGCGCCTGCGGACGACGCGCACGCGGTGGCGATCCCGCCCGATGCGCTGACGCCGGACTACCGCACGGACCTCGCGACGGGACCGGCGGAAGTCGTGTACCTGGCTACGGTTGCGGCGAGCACCACCTTCGAGTCGCTGTGGAAGATCCGCCTCGTGGCGACGAACTCCAGCGCCTCGGGCAGCCCGCGCACGGTTGTGACCGTCGGCGTGGTGGAGGACGACATCAAGACGATCACCGAGCTCGCGGTTGCGACGCCCACGGGCGGCAGCGGCGCGATCGACGCGACCAGCCAGTACATCGAGGCGTTCCAGGCGGACCGCGAGATCGTGGTGATGGACGGCCTCGCGTACAAGGTCTACAGCCCGCTGACCGGGCTAGTGACGGCGCTCGAAGCGACGAGCGCTGGCGAGATCCCGCCGCGCGGCAAGATTGGCTGCATGTGGCGGCATCGGCTCGTGATCGGGCGCTTCGCCGACAAGCCGGGACGCTACTGCGCGAGCGCGGTGGGCGACATCCGCGACTGGGACTTCAGGCGCGAGCCGCGCCTCTCCACGATGGCCTTCGACGCGTCGCTGACGCGCGCAGGCGAGGTGGAAGACTCGATCGTCGCGCTCATCCCGGCGTCGGATGACCTGCTGTTTGTGCTCGGTGAGTCGCGCATCCTGCGCCTCACGGGCGACCCGCAGGCGGGCGGGCAGATCGACAAGGTCACGGACAGCCTGGGCGGCACGTTCGGCCGCTCGTGGTGCAAGGACAAGGCGGACCGGATCTTCATCTTCGGGAACCCGCCCGGCCTGTACCTGCTGCCACAACAGGGCAACGACATCGTCAACCTGACGGAGCGGACGATCGAGGACACCGAGTTTGTCAACATCGACTACTCGACGCACCGCGTGGAGCTCGCCTACGACCCGATCCAGCTCGGGGTGCGTATCGACTTGGTGGCGCATGGCGCAGCATCGGAAGTCGTGGACTCGTGGTTCTTTGAAGAAAAGACGCACGAGCTCGTGCGCGGAGGCTCGATCTGGACCGATCGCGTGGCGGTCACCGGCAAGCTGCTCTCGGCGTCCACGTTCCTCGCGGGCGACTCGACGCGCACGTTGCTCGTAGGCTGCGAAGACGGCTACGTCCGCATGATCGACCCTGCGGCGGCAGACGACGATGGCAGCCCGATCGACAGCTTCGTCGTGATGGGGCCGCTCAATGACGCGCGCTCGATGGACGAGTCGAAGCTGATCTCGACGCAGGTTGTTCTGGCGGACGACCAGCAGGGCTGTCGGCTCGAGCTCTTCGGAAGCGAGCAAGCAGAGATCATCGGGCCGATCCGCGCGGCCACCGACCTCTCCCCAGGGATGAACGATCCGTTCCGCGGGCGCGTGCGGGGGAACTACCTGTGGGCGCGGCTCCGGAGCGCGCTCGTGGGGCGCCGGTGGGCCATGGAGCGCGGGACTTGCGAAATCGTGGCGACGGCCGCTGCGAGGAATCGGGACACCTGATAGCCTCGGGGGCATGAGCGAGCGCGAACCGAGCGAGCAGTTCGACACGATGATGCAGCGGATGGCCATCGAGCCGCAGCCGTTGGCGTCCCTCGATGGCGCACCTCCTCCGGGCGGCAAGGCGGTCGCCACGGCCGAGGACGACGACTTCGGCCCGCTCGTGGCACATCTGGAGCGCTGCACGCCTGCCGGCCTGCGCGCTCTCGCGCAGCGCTTCCGGGAGTGCTTCCGATGAGCCCCACACCCCAGGGCCGCAGCGGCGCCAGCTCGTCCTCGATGAAGCTGGGTAGCGCCGACCCTCGCGCGCGTCGCAACGCGCAAGGCGGCTTGACTGACGACGACTGCGACAACCAGACGATCGAGCTGCACAACGGGCAACTGCGGGTCAAGGGATTCGACGGCATCGGCGCACTGCCGGAGAACGCGACGCTGGCGCAGGTGATCGCGCGGCTGAACTTGCTGGCCCGTAAAGGCCAAGGCTCGTGAAGCGCGCCGTCATCTTGACCGGCCCGTGTCGGGCCGGTGGAGCCGCCGTAGCTGAGGTACTCCATGTGCTCGGCTTCGCCATGGCCCGCACGCTCGCGGCGCCGATCGCGCCGGACTATCGGCTCGACTGGGAGGACGCCGAGCTGACGATGTGGATGGCGACGGCGGTGGAAGAAGGTGACAGCCCGCTGGCCGACATCGACCTTCCGAACCACATCGCGGCGCGGCTGGCGCATGCGCGCATGTATGGCTTCGGCTCGTCGATCGGGTTCAAGAGCCCGCTCTTGGGCATCGGCGGCGCGGCGGAGACGCTGCGCATGGCGCTCGCGGCCGAAGGCTTCTCAGTAGTCACGGTGGACGTTCACCGCATCGAGGCCAACGTGAAAAAGTCGATCGCGCGGCAGCCTGGGGCAGACGTGCTGCGCCGGTGGAACGAGCTGATCCGATGGACGGCGCGGCCGGTGGGGGATTACGGGATCGTCTACGAGGAGTTCGTGGCCGATCCTGCGCTCCAGGTGGAGCAACTTGCGCGGCGGCTTGGCGTTGTGGATCCTGTGCGCATCGCTCAGGCCACAGCAAGGGTGCTGCGGCCGTGTAGCTGAAAGGCGCGCTACTCCCATCCCGATCGCGGCGGCTTCCATCGGAGCAGGTTCGAACCTCCTCGGGTCCTACTTCGCGCGCCAGGACGAGAAGCGCGCGCGCAAGATGGCCGAGGGCGAGAAGCGGAACGCGCTCGCGTTCCTCGATCAGGCGGGCAGCCGGGACGCGCTGTTCCAGGCGCTCGCGGAGTCGCAGCTCAAGAGCGGGAACCAGAAGCAGCTCGCGGGCTTTGGCTCTGCGAGGAAGGCGACGGAGCTCGGGGCGGACGCGGCGCGGCGCACGGTCCTGAACCAGGGCCAGCGCATGCAGGCGGACGCGACGCAAGGACTCATCTCGCGGGGGCTGCTCGGGACGAGCGCGGGCACAGGCGCGGCGAGCGATCTTGCGGGCCAGACCACGCAGCAGCTCGCCAACATCGACCAGCAGCTCGCGGAGGCCTTCGCCAACCTGAACCTGACGCAGGGCGAGGTCGAGCAGAACCAGAGCCAGGAGCTCGCGCAGCTCATCGGGCGTGGGCAGGACTTCCAGCGGCAGATCGGGCTCGCGCGGACGGACTTCGCGCCCGCGGGCAAGGCCGGCTCGTACAAGGACCCGTTCTCCTCGGCGCTGAAGGCGCTCACCTTCGGCGGCCTGTTCTAAGCCCATGCCGCGCATCAGCTTCCGCGACTACACGGCCGGCAGTCGCCCGTGGTGGGACTACCTGACAGACGCGGGCGAGGCGGTCGCGAAGGGCGTCCAGCAGCAGCACAAGGACACGCTGGAGGCGGCCGAGAACAAGACCAAGGCTGAGACCGACCGGCAGCGACTCGCGATCGAGGAGGCCAGGGCGAAGACGAGCCTCCTTGCGGAGTCCAACCGCGCCTCGGCAGCGAAGGAGCGACAGGCCGCGCAGGACGCAGACCGGCAGGCGGCCGTCCAGGGCCTCCAGGAGCTCGCTGGGCAGAAGCAGCAGGACGCCGTCCGCAAGGGCATCGAGGCGGCTGTGGCGAGCCCAGGCGGCGCACTGGGCCCGTTCGGGCTCTTCACGGCGACGGCCCAGGGTGCTGCGGGCGGCCTGGCGAAGGCGCAGGCCAACATGGGGCCGAAGATCGCGATCGCCGAGCGCATGAGTCCGGCGGGGGCGCGGATGTTCCTCCAGCGCGAGACGCAGGCCCAGAAGCAGGCGACGATCGCCGAGGCCTACCAGAAGGAGGCCGACGCGGTCATGGCGGGGGTGCAGGACGGCGTCCTGACGCCAGAGATCGCGAAGGGGATGGTCGAGGCGCTCCAAAGCGGGCTGCGCAGCGGGGCGCTCCCGGGCCAGATCCACAAGCAGGTGGCGAAGGCCTACGACCTGCACGCGAAGGTGCAGAAGCGCCTGGCGGGCTGGCAGGAGAGCGACCGCAAGGCCGGCGAGGCCGTCGCCATGATCGAGAAGATGGCGACGCAGGCCGTAGACCCGAAGGTGCGAGACGCGCTGCTCGACAAGGTTGCCAAGGCCAAGGGCGAGTGGGGCCGGACGATGCCGCAGAGCTTCCGCGAGAAGCACGACGGGGAGGCCTCGCTCGCGGCGCTCGAGCAAGTCGTGTTTGGCGCGCAGGCGGACACCGGCGAGCTCCCGACGCAGCCCGAGTACAGCCCGCCGCCCCCGCCGATTCCGACGCGCGAGCAAGTGATCGCTGGCGTGGCGAAGGCGAACAGCCGTGGCGGTGAGCCTGGCGCGCGCAAGGAAACCGCCGGGCCGCTGACGGCGCGGCCTGGGCCTCCGCCCGAGAAGGGCGCCACGCCGCCCACGGCCGTCGAGCCCTCCGACAAGGTGAAGTTCGGCAAGACAGTCGAGGATTTCGTGGCGGCGAACGGGCGCGCGGCGGTGTCGCAGGGCACCGACCAGCGCGAAGAGGTGAAGAAGATCCTGGCGAGCCTGGCGAAGGAGACGGGGCTCGAGCCCGGGGATCCGTTCCTCAAGGGTGCCGTGATGTCGGCACTCCTGAAGCTCCAGGGCGGGCAACTCGCGTTCAACGAGCCGCCGAAGCCTGAGCCGAAGTCCTACGGGCGCGCGGTGATGATGGGCGGGCCGAGCGAGGAGATGAAGGCGATGGCGCTCGGGAAGCGGCGCGAGACGACTACCGCGAAGGCGCCGCGCTAGGAGCGCGCCCCGCATTGTGCGCGCGATCGAGTGCGGCTCGACAGCATCGCGGCATCGAAGGGATGATGTCCGCGGGATCGAACTCGCGCACTTCGCCACAGCACGGGCACTGCCACCGATAAGCGTGCGGGCCAACCTGGATGTCGAGCGGCACGAAGTTCGGCTCGTGCTCGTGGCTCGACTCATCGCCCTTTTTGCACCAGCCCGGGGCGAGATCAACCATCGGAGGATCGAAGTTGGCGTAGGTCACCGCGAAAGCCCCTCGCTGACCGGCACGAGGCGCTGGGCGGTCGGGATCATCGTCTCCATCGACACGTCCATGCCGACCGAGGCCGCGATCGAGCGGATGGCGGGCGTGTTCGAGGTCTCGATGAGGACATGGCCGGGCTGCACCCCGACGAGCTGAATCTGCGTGTGGTCGCCGTAGATCCCGCAGCGGCGGATCGTGAACGAGCGCGCGACCTTCTGCCAGGAGCCAAGCGGGCCAACGCGGATCGCGAGCGAGTAGTTCTCGGTCCCGATGCCGGCGCGGAAGCCTGAGTCTTCGATGAGCACGGCGCCGGTCGCGTAGCCGCTCGAGAGGCTGCCCGTCACCGAGCTCCAGAAGGCGCCGCCGTTGTCATCGATCATCAGGCAGCGCGTGTGGCTCGCGTCCTGGAGCGGCGCCCAGAACTCGCAGCGCCGCACCGTCAGCGGGATGCCGATGCCCTGCGCCACGATCCCGCCGCCGCCGCGCGAGCTCCACGGCTGGTACCAGTTCTTGAACTTCGAATCCTCGACCAGCGCGCGCGCTTTCGGCGTCGCGAACGTCTCGGTCGGGTCAGGCCGCATCTTCAGGCACTCGGCGCCGCTCGCGAGCACCTCGTTCGACTTCCAGCGCAGGCCCGTCTTCGCGAAGCCGTGGTGGTAGTTCGCGTGCTCGAGGAGGTGCGCGCAGTCCCACAGGCACCCCTCCATGTCGATGTCGGCCATGTATGAGAACAGGCCCCAGGTGCCACTAGCGCGATGGTCTTCGGGGTCGTCCGCCACGATCTCAACGTCCCGGCCGATCAGGCGGAAGCTCGGGATCAGTGGCTTCTCGCGGCGCGAGATCCCGAAGCGGATCGCGGTCGAGCGCGCGCAGTGAACCGAGAGCGCCTCGAGCTGGACGATCCCGGGGTGGCGCTCAACGGCGAGCGTGTCCCACGAGCCGCCGGGCCGGATGCGCGTGACGCCGCGCCCCGCGCCGATGTAGCGCACGCCATCGTAGCCCTGCGACAGCCACTCGTCCGACCAGACCTTGCGTGCGCCGGTGTTCGACTCGTAGTCGATCTGCCAGCCCTGGACGTCGCCCGCGGGCAGGCGGACCTCGAACAGGCGCGGCTCGGCCACCTATCGCGCCCGCTTCTTCGTGCAGGTGATCTGCACCTGCGTCTCGCGCGCGGCGGCGTAGAACGTCCGCAGGAACGTCCAGAGGTTCCAGATCGTCCAGGCGGTGACGACGACGCCGATGGCGAGGAGCTGGCCGACGGCGGATTCGAGGATGTGGTTGGTGTCCATGGCTAGTTGGTGGCCGGAGGCGGCGCCCCGCCGATGACGAGCGTGAAGGTGTTGATCGCCCCGCGCAGGACGATCGCGAGCTGGGCGATGCGCACGTCTTCGGACATCAGGAGCGGCTTCGATGCCGCGTTGAACGCGCTCAGGAGGTCGCGCACATCGAGGTCGGTGCGCCCGGCCGCGATGGCGGCCTGGAGGTCGGTCGAGATGTCGGCGAGGACCGCATGGACCTTCCTGAGGCTCGCTGCGTCCGCCCCGCCCGGGTGCGTCGAGGCGTAGGTCTCGAGGTCGGCGAGCGTCTGGGACGCGCTCGTGACGTACAGGTTGGCGAGCTCGAGGTCGTGCCCCTGGCCGAAGCCTGCGCCCTTGCAGGCGGGGAGGAACGCGAGCAGGAGGAGGGCGAGGAGGTTCTTCATGCCCGCCAAGGGTACGGGCCGACGCACCCGAAAGCACGCCGGCCCGCACTTGATCCAGACGGCCTTGGCGGCACACTGGAAGCAGTCATCACACCGCTGGACCGAGAGTAGGCGACCCTCCGGAACGGCGCAAGTTATCGGCCGCCTGGAGCTCTCGGAATGCCTGAAAAGCGCGCGCCGTTCGTGATGCCGATTTATCACGAGAGGCTGCTGAGTTCGCGTCATTGGGGGGGGCGGTCTGGACCGGAGCGCACGGCATTTCTCGCGCTTCTGGTGTTGGAGTGGGCGTGGGATGGGCTGCCTGACGACCCGGCGCTGCTCGCCAACGGGCTCGGCTACACCCCCGCCGCCTTCGATCCGATCTGGGTCGCATTGCGATCGCTATGGGATCGCGACCGGACCGGCAGACTCCGCAACGCCCAGCTCGAGGCGTTCCGCGTCGAGGAGCTCGCCTACAAGGAGAAGCGGCGCATAGCCGGCGCAAAGGGCAATGCGGCCCGTTGGGGCTCGCAACCGGATCCGGATGCGATCGCAAGCGGTATCGCAAACGGGGTCGCAAACGAGTCGCCTCCTTCTCCTTCCCCTCTTAAGAACCAAGAAGAAGAGTCGTCTCCCGCTCCGCGGGCCCCTCCCTCGCCGAAACCGGCTCGGGCCTCCCGGAAGGCGAAGCCTCGATGGCGGGGCGAAATCCCCGAGAGGCTCCGCGCCCCGGTCTTCGAAGCCGCCTGGGCCCGCTGGCTTCGCTTCAGAGACGAGGAACTGCGCAAGCCGGTCACGCAGCTCTCCGGCGAGCAGGCCCTCGCAGAGCTGAGCCTATTGGGCGTGGAGAGGTCCGTACGCGCGATCGATCACACGATCGCCCGGGGGTGGCAGGGGATCAGGGAGCCCGAGGTGCCCCGCAACGGCCACTCACCGCAGAGGCCGGCGGCGGCGCACAACCGATGCTCGCTCTGCAATCGAGTCGGCCTCTCGATGATTCACCGCAACTCGGGCGACGTGTGCATGGACTGCGCGCGCGACTCGCCACCCGGCGGATAGGATCCGCCCACGATGCCGGAGTGGACCCCAGAGGACGAGCACTCGATGCGGACGTACTACCCCCATTCCACCAACGTCGAGATGGCGCAGATCCTCGGCGGCCGGCACTCGGCGAAGCAGTGCCGCGACAAGGCGCGCGTGCTCGGCATCCTGAAGACGAAAGAGCAGCGCCGGAAGTCCTCGCAGGACGCCCGGCGCCTCAGGCTCGAAGAAGGCGAAGACGAGCCTGACTAGGGCTCTTCGGTCGGGGCGCCAACCGTGAGGTTCTGGCTGCCCGGCGCGGCGCGCGTCACGACGAACGTGACCGTGTCGGTCGGGAGTCCGGTCGTCTCGACGGTCACGACGGCGGTGCCGACATCGGTCGAGAGGCAGTCGGCGTTGAGGCCGTCCTCGCGCACGACAACTTCCACGATCGCTGGGTCCGAGCTCGTGAACGTGGTTTTCGTGCCGGCCGGGTAGTCGGCGGTCGAGAGGAAGGGCTTGGGCGTGGGGCGGGACTTGTCGAAGACCACCACACCGATCGCGACCTCTTGGTCGGTCGTCATGCGTGCATCGAAGTTGGCCATGGGATCAGATCCTTTCGAGGGTTGGTTTGGAGACGTGAAGTTCCTGGGAGCCGACCTCGCGCGGCGGAGGCGGCGGAGCCGGGCGCGTGTTCTCTTCGATTCGCGCGAGGGTGTGCTCGACGATGAAGAAGTGGCGCTCGAGCGCGCCGCGCAATCGACGCAACTGCCGCGTGCGGTCGTCGTGAAGCTCACGCAGCAGGCGGAGTAGCGGATCGGTGTGGCTGTACAAGGACATGCGATCAGGGTGCGCCGCGCGCGGATGGATGTCTACGAAGCCCTCTAGTCAACGAGCTCTTCCGGCTCGTCGCGGCGGCGCTTGCGCTCGTCCTTGACGCCCCGCGCGTGCGCTTCCTTGTCGGTGATGGCGACGAGCTCGTCTTTCATGTGATTCGTGGCCTTGCGCACCTCCTCGACCTTGCGCCCGTTGCGCATGGAGACGAGCAGTGCGGCTACGGACGCGATCGTCGCGGGCAGCGCGCCGATCATCGCCACGAGAAGCTGATCGCTCACCCGCCGCCCTCATCGAGGGGCCACGAGATCACGACGCCGAGTTTTTTGCCGATTTCGGTCACGTTGACCTGGAGGGCCTTCTGCCGATGCTCGACATCAGCGAGCCGGTGGCGCACGTCCGCCCAGGCGAGCGTGCCGGTCACGGCAGCCGCGGTTGCGACCGTCGCGAGCGACCACGCCATCTTCAGTGTCACCTTCGTCTCGGGCACGATGGCGGCGGCTCCCTTCACTTGGGCGCCTTCAGCTTCCTGCGCTTGGCCGCGAGTTTCGCGCCCCGCGCCTTGGCGGGGTAGATCACGTTGACGTTCGGGTTGATCGGCGTCGGGCGTCGTGTGCGCCTCACGCGCTTCGTGCGCGGGCCAGGAGTCAGCGGCATGATGGGTCCTCTAGTTGGGCGTAGAGCCTTGCGGACTCGTCAGGATTACCACAGTCGTCGGCAACAACCTCCAAGACAAGGGGGAAGAGCACGTCGTCGGGCGAGATCCTGAAGAGGATTTCCCGGAACAGGGGCGCTGTGGCGTCTCCACGCTCTCGTAAGGCCGCCGCGAGGTTGAAGAGTGACGCCGGGTCGCGGCTGAGGAGCCGGGCGCGGACTTCGAGCTCGGCGTCGGACATCCCGAGTGCGGCGTACGTGTCCGCGAGCTCCTCGAGGTCGT
>Ga0068861_100000086_pt1 | contig 44879 bp, 47 predicted proteins | sample KBSSwiS42_FD_66593 | JGI IMG/M metagenome (GOLD analysis project Ga0068861, IMG submission 66593) | Switchgrass rhizosphere microbial communities from Kellogg Biological Station, Michigan, USA - KBS Switchgrass S4-2 | ecosystem: Host-associated > Plants > Roots > Rhizosphere > Soil ...
GGCAGTTTCCTGCTGTTCTCGGATCCGCCGGCGAACATCATGCGCAAATGGTCGCGCAAGGATGGCGTCAGCATCTTCCTGCAGCCCTCCGGCCTGCCCAATCCCGACTATAAGCTGATCCGCGAGCCGGGATCGAACGGGCTCGGGATCGATGCCCAGGGCCGACTGATCATCGCCGACAGCGGCAGCCGGGCGCTCGTGCGCTACGACTTCGCAACCAAGATGCGGACCACGCTGGCCGATCGCTTCGAAGGCAAGCGTCTCAACAGCCTCAACGACGTGCACGTCGCGCAGTCCGGCGCGATCTATTTCACCGATCCGCCCTATGGCTTCACGCAGGGCGACGCATCCCCGCTCAAAGAAGCGCCCGTCAACGGCGTCTATCGCTGGTCGCCCGACGGCAAGGTCGTGCTCATCGACGGCGCGCAGTCGCGACCGAACGGAGTTGCCCTGTCGCCGGACGAGAAGAGGCTGTTCGTATCGGTCTCCGACGAAAAGGCGCCGCGCGTGATCGTCTATGAACTCGACTCCAAGGGACTGCCGACGCAAAGCCGCATCTGGCTGGACGCGAAACCGATGCTCGGTCCTGGCCGTGCGGGACTTCCCGACGGCATGAAAATCGCCGGCGACGGTACGCATTTCCAGAGCGTGCCGGGTGGCATGGGGGTCTTCACGCCCGATGCGGAGTTGCTCGGCATGATCGAGACGGGCGCGCCGATCGCCAATTGCGCGTTTGGCGAGGACGGGCGAACCCTGTTTCTCACTGCGAATGACCGCATATTGGCGCTACGTCTAAGGATCGACGGCCCGCGCCGCGGCTGAACGCGTATCGCGTGGTTACGCGCGATGGTTAACGGCGAATTTGTTGTAGCGGCGTTGACCAATGCCGCTAACGGATGCGCGAGCGTGGGAAACAAGCCTCAGTTCATTCACATACGGCAAACTACGCATTCACCGGATGCCGTTCAACTTCATTAATAACTGAAGAATCTCGAATTTTTTTGCCCCACCTAAACCGGGACGCTTAGCCTCCTTCCTATAAAGCCAGAGTATTAGCCGTGCACGCGGAAGGTCCGTCGTGCGCGGTGTCCTACTGTCGCGACCTAATGGAGGGGCAGCTTGCGCAACGTTTTTGGTCGGGTTGGGCTCGGTGGCCAGATTGGCCTCGCTTTCATCATCATGCTCGCGGTCATCGCGGGCCTCGGACTAACCTCGCTCGACCGCGTCGGCGCGGTGAACGATCTCAATTCGCAAATGCGCCAGCGCTGGCTGCCGGCGTCGCAGCACATCGGCGACTTGCACTCGTTCACCTCGCAGTATCGCATCGCGCAGAGCGCGCTCGTGCTTGCCGACAATGACAAGGAGCGCCGGCTTGCCGGCCGCCAGATCAAGAACGGCCGCGCGACGATCGTCAAGCTGATCAAGACCTACAAGGATCTGGCGCACGAGAAGGAGCAGCAAGCCGCAGTCAAGGCGGTTGCCGATGCGTGGGCCGCCTATGACCAGCAGACCGACCTGATCATCAATGCCGCGACCTCGGGCGACCAGGCCGGCGCAGTCGCGCTGTTCAAGGGCGACGGTCTGCAGCTGTTCTACGCGCTCGAAGACTCGATCCTCGCGCTCGTCGATCTGAACGAGAAGGGGGTGCAGGACATCTCTGCGCGTTCCTCGCAGATCTACGACAAGACGCGCCAGCTCATGCTCACGGCGCTCGGTGCTTCGCTGGTGCTCAGCGTCGTGCTGATGGGAGTGATGATCCTCCGAATCGCTCGTCCGCTGCGCAAGATCAGCATTGCGGTCGACAAGGTCATGGCCGGCGCACACGACACCGAGATCCCGGCGACCAAGCGGGGCGACGAGATCGGCGGCGTGGCGCAGGCGCTCGACCGGTTCAAGGGGCTGTTCGAAGCCGATGCGCGCCGCGCCGAGGAAGAACTCAAGCGCGCCGCCGAAACGCAGGCGACCGTCGAAACGCTCGGCGTTGCACTCCAGGCGCTGGCGCAAGGCGACCTGACGCACCGCACCGAGGAAGACGACAACAGCCCGTTCGGATCGCTGTTCAAGGACTATAACCGCGCCGTCGACCAGCTGCGCGACACGCTGGTCGAGATCCGCGACGGATGTTCGACGATCAACACCGGCACGATCGAGATTGCGCGCGCTTCGCAGGACCTCTCGGGGCGCACCGAGCGTCAGGCGATGCAGCTCAACGACGCCGCGAATACCATCCAGAGCTTCTCGTCGTCGGTGCAGACCGCCGCAGAGAGCGCTCGCGAGACCAGCTCACGCGTCAGCAGCGCCAGCGCGACTGCCGAATCGATGCAGCGGATCGCCGAGAAGGCGCTGAAGGCGATGCACGACCTTCAGACTTCGAGCGCCGACATGGCGGATATCATTCAGACGATCGACACGCTCGCGTTCCAGACCAACATGCTGGCGCTCAACGCCAGCGTCGAGGCCGCGCGCGCCGGTGAGGCCGGGGCAGGCTTCGAAGCCGTCGCGAGCCAGGTCCGCCTGCTTGCGCAGGCCTCGGGCGACGCCGCAGGCCGCATTCGCCGCCTGATCAAGACATCGGATCGCCAGGTCACCGACGGCGTGATGCTCGTCGAGGAATCGAGCCGTTCGCTGCAGCAGATCGTGAGCGAAGTGTCGCACATCTCGAAGCTGATGGACGGTATCGCCACGGCGTCGGCCGAGCAGGCCGAAGGCATCACCGGCATCAACAAGATGATCGCGGCGATGGACACCGCGACTCAGCACAACGCGGCGATGGTCGAAGAGAGCACGGGCGAGACCCGCAATCTCTCGGCCGAAACGCATCGCCTAGTCGCCAAGGTCGAGCGCTTCGAGCTCGGCGAGGGCACGTCGGGAGAGGATCATGTTTTCGAGGAGGAACAGGACGAAGCCTTCTTCGACGGCATCGACATGTCGCAGGTTTCCCAGCCTGCGCCGGAGTACCGCGCGGCGATGTGAAGCTCGCCACGTTGGGAATATTTTAACGGGAATCGATTAAGTTACGTGAAAAGTGGAGGCGTAAAATGAAGAAGAATGCTCTTTTTGCGCTGGCGGTAGTTGCGGCCAGTTTCATTTCCAGCGCGGCCTATGCCGAAAATCCGGCATGGCGCAGCGCAGTGATGAAGCTGATCGCTTCCAAGCAGAGCTATCCGCCGGCAGCTGAAATGCGCGGCGACGAGGGCACTGCCCAGGTCAAACTGACCATTGGCGCCGGCGGCGAGCTGACGGAAGTCGAGCTCGTGCAGAAGACCGGTTCGCTCGTGCTCGATCGCGAGGCAGTCGCACTGCCGAAGCGCGTCGGAAACTTCCCGGCTCCTCCGGGTGGTGGCACGACGGTCACCATCCCGATGGTATGGCGCCTTCAATAATCGCTGGCGGCGGGCGCCTTCCCGGTCGCCCGCGCTACGAGAAATTGGAGAGGATGCGTGTGCCGCGTCTGCTTGAAGCAGGCGCGGCACACGCTATTCCGGTTCTGGTGGTTGCCGGAGCTGGGGAATGCTCGAAGAACGACTTGCCCATGCTCCGGTACCGCTGACGCGCAGCCTTGGCCTTTTCGGCGTGCTGTTTCTCACGCTGTCGGTCACCACGCCCGCCTCGTCGGTGTTCGTGATCGCACCCGGCATGCTCCAGACAGCCGGCACTGGCGCGATCTGGGCGACGCTGATCGCCGGACTGATCTGCGTGACGACCGCGTACATCTATGCCGAACTCTCTTCCGCCTGGCCGGTTGCCGGTGGCGAATATGTGATGGTCGCGCAAACGCTAGGCCCGCTTCCCGGGTTCGCGATGCTCGGGATCAACGTGTTCAACAATCTGCTGTTTCCGCCCGTCGCAGCGCTCGGCATCAGCGCCGTGGCCGGTGCTGCGTGGCCGGGGCTGCCGCAAGTACCGACGGCGATCGCCGTGCTGCTTGGTGCCACATTGGTTGCGGTGCTCAACATCCGAGTGAACGCCTGGGTCACTGGCATCTTCCTGCTGGTCGAAGTCGTCGCGCTCATCATCGTGGTGGCCCTCGGCTGGGCCTGGCAAGTGCGACCGGTTGCCGCGATGCTGCTGCATCCCTTGATGCCCACGCCGCGCGGCTTTGCCCCGGCCTCGTTCGCGTCGATCGGCGTTGCGAGTTCGATCGGCATCTTCGCGCTCAACGGCTATGGCGCGGCGGTCTATTTCGGCGAAGAGATGCACGAAGCGCCGCGTCTAATTGCGCGAGCGATTCTGAGCGCGCTGGTATTGGCGCTGCTGTGCGTCGGCGCGCCGATCGTCGCGGTGCTCGCTGGCGCGCCCGATCTGCATGCGCTGCTTCTCGCCGACGATCCGTTCGGCATGCTGGTGCGGCTGCGCGGCGGCGGCACTATCGCCAATCTGGCCTCGCTCGGTATCGTCGTCGCGATCGTCAATGCGGTGATTGCATGCGTCCTGGCGACGGCGCGGTTTTTCTACGGCAGCGCGCGCGATCGCAGCTGGGGACATCCGCTCGATCATTGGATGAGCGCGATCCATCCGCGGTTCGGTTCGCCATGGCTCGGCACGCTGCTGATCGGCAGTTTCAGCATCGCCTGCTGCTTCGTCCCGCTACGTTTCCTGGTGATCCTGAGCGGGGCAGGGTTGGTCGCAATCTATGCGGGGATCGCGCTGGCCGTGCTCATCGGTCGACGGCAAGGCAAGACCGGCACCGACGGCTATCGCATGCCATTGTTTCCACTCGCGCCGATCGTGACGCTCGCGGCGCTTGCCTATGTGGTCTGGACCAGTTGGCTCGACGTCGACGAGGGTCGGCCGGGACTGATCGTCACCGGCGCGCAGATCCTGCTGTCTGCCGGCTATTATTGGTTCGTGCTGCGGCGCCGGGGCGAATGGACGGTGCACATCCCGGCGATCGTCGGTCAGTCGTCGAGCAGCGGATAGAGCACGCGTTGCTCCTGCGCGACGCGTTCGCGCATCTGCCGCCGCATCCATGCCGACGCCGCGCAATAGCCCGGCCAGTCATCGAGGATTTCGTCGACGCTCCAGCGATGGATGTGCTTGGCCGAATCCGCCACCGTCGTGGCGGTCGAATCGCGCAACGCGCGAACCGCTTCGCGAGCGGCGCCGTCGAGTCGTGCGAGCAGCGTCGGGTACACCCGCTCTTCGAGCAGCTTGCGCCGCCGCCCGCTCGCGCGCGTCAGTTGATAGCGTGTCGACGAAAGCAGGTCACGGCTCGGGGTCGAGCCGCGTACGAGTGCCTCGAGCGCGTCGAGCCGCGTGAGCAGCTGTTCGTGGACCTGCTCGAGTTCCGCCTTCACGCCGGCCGGAATGCGCCGTCGGCGCCCATCACCCACAGCACGCCTTCGGCGATCGCGAAATAGGCGCCGTGGATGGTAAGGCGGCCCGCGGCCTCGCGCTCGGGGATGCAGGGGAAGGTGCGCAGGTTCGCGATCGACACGCGTACCGTCTCCATCTCGAGCGCACGTACCGCTTCGGGTCCCGTGCCCATCTCGGCAACGATGCGATCGCGCGCTTCGTCGAGCATATCGACCCAATGCGCGATGAAACCGCCGGAGCCGGGCGGGTGGCCTTCGAAGCGCCGAGTCAGCGCCGCCTGGACACCGCCGCACGCGCCATGTCCCATCACGACGATCTCGGGCACCTCGAGCTGCGTGACCGCGAACTCGAGCGCCGAGGACACGCCGTGCCGCCCGCCACCCGTTTCGAACGGGGGAACGAGATTGGCGATGTTGCGTACGACGAAGATCTCGCCGGGCGATGTATCGAAGATCTGCGCGGGGTCGACGCGGCTGTCCGAGCAGGCGATCACCATCACCTTCGGATTCTGCCCTTCGGAGAGCTCCGCCCAGCGCGCGCGCTGGCGCTGCCAGTCGGTATCGCGGAAACGGTGGTATCCGCCGATCAGGTCCGCAAAGTCGGTCATCGGGCGTCCCTAGGCGGCGATTACGGCTGGCGCAACGCGGGACCGCATGTTGCAAGCAACGGGGCTGGCACTGTCGGCCTTGCCGTTCTATCTGGGCGAGCATGAACGAACCCGCCGCCCGCGCCGAACCGCGCCAGCGCAAGCCCGACTGGATCCGCGTCAAGGCGCCGGTTTCCGCCGGCTTCCACGACACACGCGCACTGATGCGCCGGCTCAACCTCGCGACGGTGTGCGAAGAAGCCGCGTGCCCGAACATTGGCGAGTGCTGGACCAAGAAGCACGCGACGGTGATGATTCTTGGCGATGTGTGCACGCGCGCCTGTGCCTTCTGCAACGTCAAGACGGGCATGCCGCGCACGGTCGACGCCCACGAGCCACAGCATGTCGCCGATGCGGCTGCCGAGCTCGGGCTCGAGCATATCGTGGTCACCTCGGTCGACCGGGACGATTTGCCCGACGGCGGGGCGGGGCAGTTCGTCAAGGTGATCGAGGCGCTGCGACGGTCCACGCCGGCGACGACGATCGAGATCCTGACTCCCGATTTCCGTAACAAACACCAGGCCGCGGTCGAAGCGATCGTCGCGGCGCGCCCCGACGTTTACAACCACAATCTCGAGACGGTGCCGCGGCTCTATCCGACGATCCGTCCGGGCGCGCGCTATTATGCGTCGCTTCGGCTGCTCGAGACTGTCAAGCGGCTCGATCCGTCGATCTTCACCAAATCGGGGATCATGCTCGGGCTCGGCGAGGAGCGGCTCGAAGTGCATCAGGTGATGGACGACATGCGCTCGGCGGATGTCGATTTTCTCACCATGGGCCAGTATCTTCAGCCCACGCCGCGTCACGCCAAGGTCGCCGAGTTCGTGCCTCCGCAAAGCTTCCAGGCCTATGGCTCGATCGCGCGCGCCAAGGGATTTCTGCAGGTCGCGTCGTCGCCGTTGACGCGCTCCAGCTATCACGCGGGCGAGGATTTCGCGCAGATGCGCTTGGCGCGCGAGGCAAAGCTGGCGAAGATCTGACGGATTAGACGTGCCCCGCCATCAGGAAACCCGCCATCTGCCCTATAGCCCGGAGCAGATGTTCGATCTTGTCGCCGACGTTGGGCGCTATCCCGAGTTCCTGCCCTGGGTCACGGCTGCGCGCGTCCGCTCGAACAGTGCCGAGACGATGGTCGCCGACTTGATCGTCGGCTTCAAGGGGTTGCGCGAGAGCTTCACTTCGCAGATCGACAAGCAGCGCCCGGGGCACATCCGCGTCGATTATCTCGAAGGGCCGCTCAAGCACCTCCACAACGACTGGAAGTTCCGGCCCGACGCGGCGCACGGCTGTTACGTCGAATTCTGTGTCGACTTCACGTTCAAGAACCGCATGTTCGAAATGCTCGCGGGCCAGGTGTTCGATCGTGCGGTGCGCAAGATGGTGGGCGCGTTCGAAGAGCGCGCGCGCCAGCTTTACGCCGATTCCTCGACCGCTTCGGTGCCTTCTGACCCCGGCAACAACAATTCGAGTGCGCAAAGCGCTGCCTGAAGCCGCACGCCGCCGCGACCGCTATTCTCGAACTGGCGCGTGTCGGCGACGATCTGGCTGGGATCCGCATTGCGCTCGGCGCGGGCGAACACGACCGTGCCGACCGGCTTCTTGTCGCTGCCGCCGTCAGGGCCGGCGATGCCCGTGATCGCGACGGCGACATCGGCGTTGCTGTGATCGAGTGCGCCCTGAGCCATGGCCCAGGCAACCGCGACCGAGACCGAACCGAATGTGTCGAGCAGATCGGTGCTGACTTCGAGCACACCTTTCTTCGCTTCGTTCGAGTAGGTCACGAACCCAGCGTCGAGGATGCTCGACGAGCCGGGGATCTCGGTGATCGCCGCGGCAACGAGCCCGCCGGTGCAGCTCTCGGCCACCGCGACGGTTCGCCCGGCGGCACGATTGGCTTCGACGACGCGACGCGCGGCAATGACCAGTTTTTCAGGGAGAACAGTATCCACGCGACTCAACTTTGCGAACGACAGATGGAAAAATTGGGGGTCGGCTTATCGATCAGCCGAAGCTGAATGAACTGGACGAGCAGCTGCGCCATGTTGTGCGCGGGCAGGGGATCGAGCGTGGCCAACGCGCGATCGAGCTCGCGGCACCCTTCCGGCTTGATCTTGCTGGTGAGCGCGGCGCCGACCAGTGCCATCACCAGCGGCTTGAGCGTGTCGGAATCCGGGAGGTTCATGCCCGACACTTTGCGCACGGCCAGAAGTGCGATTGGCCATGCGTTGCCGCTCTCCGCGTCGAAGCGTTGCGCCAGTGCCTCGCCTCGTGTCGCGAAATAGCTGCCGGACCCGAGCGTCGGCCGGCAAATCGTCGCCGCGAGCCGGATTGAGGGCGGGACGAGCAATGTGACGACGCTCTCGGCTTCGCCTGTCGTAAAGCAGGGCTGCGGCGTCGCCTGCGCTGCATAGGCGCCAGTCGCGCCAAGCGCGGCCCAGGCGGCAAGCGCCGCGGCTATTCCCTTACGCATCATCGCGTCTCCGGCAGTCTTATCGTGGCGATCGCCTGGGCGGCCATACCTTCGCCGCGCCCGGTGAAGCCCAGCCGTTCGGTCGTGGTCGCCTTCACGCTAACATTTTCCGGGCTGAGCCCCAAGAGCGCGGCAATCGAGGCGCGGATGGTTTCGCGATGCGGGCCGATTTTGGGCGCCTCGCAGATCAGCGTAAGGTCGACGAAATCGATGATGCCGCCGCGCGCTTCGACAAGGCCCGCGGCGTGTTGCAGGAACCGTCCCGATGCCGCGCCGCGCCACTGTGGATCGCTCGGCGGAAAGTGCATGCCGATGTCGCCGGCGCCGATCGTGCCGAGCAGCGCATCGGTGATCGCGTGGAGCGCGACATCCGCGTCGCTATGGCCGGACAAGCCGATCGAGGACGGAATCAGTGCGCCGCCGAGCCACAGTTGCTCGCCCTCGGCGAAGCGATGCACGTCGAAGCCCTGGGCCGAGCGCACGCGCATCGTGGCAGTATGGCGCGCTTCGGCGGCGGCGAAATCGGCGGGGTGGGTGACCTTTTCCAGGCATGGGTCGCCCGCCACCAGCGCGACGTCATGCCCCGCAGCGCGCACCATCTGCGCGTCGTCGGTCGGCTCGGCATCGCCCCGCCACTCGCGGTGTACGGCATAGACCGTGGCAAAATCGAATGCCTGGGGAGTCTGCACGCGGTGCAGCCCGTCGCGCGACACCGTATCGCCGAGCAATTCGTCTCCCTTGGCAAGCGTGTCCGCCACCGGCAGGACCGGGATCGCGCCGGCATGGCGGTCGAGTGCCGACATCAGCCGATCAATCACCGCCGCGGGCAGGAAGGGGCGCGCGGCATCATGAATCAGCACATGTTCGGGCGTATGCTTGGCAAGGGCCTCGAGGCCGTTGCGTACCGATTCGCGTCGCGACGCTCCACCGATCGTGAATTCGACGGGCCCAAGCGCGGCGGCCAGCGCGCCTTCCTGGCCTTCGCCGATCGCCACCAGTACATGATCGATAGCCGGATGATTCGATAGAGCGGCATGGCTGTGCGCGAGCATCGGCTTGCCGGCAAGCGGAGCGAACTGTTTGGGCATGCTGCCGCCGGCGCGAAGCCCCTGGCCCGCAGCCACGATCAATGCGACAGTTCCCGACATCGCGCGGCCCCTAGCGGGCTAGTCGCGACTTGCCAATCGTCGCTTGTCCGCCTAGGGCCTGCTGCCTATTTTTCAGGCAGATCATGACGACGCTCGCGCCCATCCAGATCGGACCCGTCCGCATCGAGACACCAGTGATTCTGGCGCCGATGACCGGCGTGACGGACCTTCCGTTCCGGCGCGTGGTGCGTCGCTACGGCTCCGGGCTCAACGTTACGGAGATGATCGCCAGCCAGGCCGCGATCCGTGAAACGCGCCAGTCGATCCAGAAGGCGGCCTGGGACCCGATCGAAGAGCCGGTGTCGATGCAGATGGTCGGCTGCACACCCTATGAGATGGGCGAGGCGGCACGGCTTGCCGCGGATCGCGGCGCGGCGATCATCGACATCAACATGGGCTGCCCCGTGCGCAAGGTGACGAACGGTGACGCCGGCTCGGCATTGATGCGCGACCTCAAGAACGCCGGCGCGATCGTCGACGCAGTGGTCAAGGCAGTCAGCGCGCCGGTCACGCTCAAGATGCGCATGGGATGGGACCACGCCAGCCTCAACGCACCCGATCTCGCGCAGATCGCACAAGATCTCGGCGTGCAGATGGTGACCGTACATGGCCGTACGCGCAACCAGATGTACAAGGGCAGTGCCGATTGGGCGTTCGTGCGGCGCGTGAAAGAGGCGGTGACGATTCCCGTAATCGTCAACGGTGATATCTGCTCGATCGACGACGCCCGGGTGGCGCTCGCGCAATCGGGCGCCGACGGCGTGATGATCGGGCGCGGCGCCTATGGCCGGCCGTGGCTGCTCCGCCAGCTTATGGACGCGCTGAGCGGCGCACCAGTACGGCCCGATCCATCTCTCGACGAACAATTTTCCGTTATAACAGACCATTATGAGCAATCGCTCGCACATTATGGCAGCGAAACCGGCGTCAATATGATGCGCAAGCACCTTGGCTGGTACACCAAGGGACTGCCGGGCTCGGCCGAATTCCGCAACCGCGTCAACCAGATCCCCGATCCCGACCAAGTGCTCGGGATGCTCCGTGACTTCTACGCTCCATGGCGCTCTCGAGCAGCCGCCTGAGGCCGCCGCCCCAGCCGGGCGAGCCGGACCTGGGTGAGCTGTTCGCGGCGTTGCCGGTTGCGACACTGCTGCTCGACCCGCAGGGGCGCGTGGCGCGCGCAAACGCCGCATGCGAGCATCTGCTCAACCACAGCGAGCGCGCGATGCTGGGACAGCGCTTCGAGACCGTGCTCGAGCCGCCGCCGGAATATCGCGATCGGCGTGACGGTCATGGCTTTGCGGCGTTCGATGTCGAGATCGAACCGACCCGCAGTCCGAAGCTCAAAGTCGATCTGATCGAAGCGATGGTCACCGATCACCCGGGCTGGCGCGTCGTGACATTGCACCATGTTCCGGCGTCGCACCGCCTTGCCGCCGGCGTCGAGCGCACGGCGGGCGCGCGTGCCGCGATCGGCGCAGCGGCGATGCTCGCGCATGAGATCAAGAATCCGCTTTCGGGCATCCGCGGCGCGGCCCAGCTGTTGCGCACCGGCAACGAAGGCGATGCCGAGCTTACCCAGCTGATCACTGACGAAGTCGATCGCATCGCCGCGCTGATCGACCGCATGCAGGATTTCACCGACACGCGGCCGCTCAAGATCGACCCGACCAACATCTATCCGCTGCTCGCACACGTCCGCCGCGTCGCAACTTCTGGCTTCGCGCGCGAGATCATCTTCGAGGAGCGATTCGATCCGTCGCTGCCGCCGGTGCTGATCGACTCCGATGCATTCCAGCAAGTGATGATCAACTTGCTCAAGAACGCCGCCGAAGCCCTGGCCGGCACACCCGAGGCGCGCGTCACGCTGGCAACGGCCTATCGCCACGGCATGTCGGTCAGCACCGGCCCCGGCCGCCCCCGCCAGCCGCTGCCGATCGAAATCCTCGTGATCGACAACGGCCCCGGCGCACCGGCGGACATCGCCGGGCATTTGTTCGAACCTTTCGTCTCGGGCAAGCCGGAAGGGAAGGGGCTGGGGTTGCCGCTGGTCGAGAAGCTGGTCCGCGACATGCGCGGGATCGTGCAATATGCGCGCGAAGGGGAGCCGCCGGAAACGGTGTTCCGCATCCTGTTGCCGAGGGCGGCATGACGCCAGGGAACATTCTGGTCGTCGACGACGACAATGCGATCCGCACGGTGGTTGCCCAGGCACTCAAGCGCGCGGGGCATCGCGTCACGACTGCGGCGAGCCTCGCCGAGCTGCAGCGCGAAGTCGCGCGCGGGTTACCAGACGTGCTGGTGACCGACGTCGTGCTGCCCGATGGCAATGGGCTCGACCTGGTCGGGGAGTTGACGGCTCTGCATCCCGGGCTGCCTGTGATCGTATTCTCCGCGCGCAACACGCTCGCGACTGCAGTGCGCGCGAACGAAGTCGGAGCTTTCGACTATCTGCCGAAGCCATTCGATCTCGACGCCTTGACGCATGCCGTCGCCAGTGCGCTCGCGCGGGGGCGCCGGCGGCCGGCAGACCTGCCCGCACCGGAGGACGGCTCGTCATCGCTGATCGGCCGCTCCCCGGCGATGCAGGAAGTCTATCGCGTGATCGCGCGCGTCGTCTCGAATGAGCTCACCGTGCTCATCTCGGGCGAGTCGGGCACCGGCAAGGAACTCGTCGCGCGCGCGATCCATGAACTGGGTCCGCGCCGCCGTGCGCCGTTCGTCGCGCTCAACATGGCGGCGATTCCGCGCGAGCTGATCGAGGCCGAACTGTTCGGTCATGAGCGCGGGGCGTTCACCGGGGCGGCCGCACGCGTTGCGGGCCGGTTCGAACAGGCGGCGGGCGGCACTTTGTTTCTCGACGAAATCGGCGACATGCCGATGGACGCGCAGACTCGGCTGCTGCGCGTGCTGCAGTCGGGCGAGTTCACCACGGTCGGTGGCGCCCGCACGATTCGCGCAGACGTGCGTATCGTCGCTGCTACGAACAAGGATCTCAGCGCGCTGGTCCAGGCCGGCCAGTTCCGCGAGGATCTGTTCTACCGGCTCAACGTCGTGCCGGTCTCGCTTCCCGCGTTGCGCGAGCGCCGGCAGGATATCGCGCTGCTGGCACGCCATTTCCTCGATCGCGCCGCCGAGTCCGGCCTCCCGCACAAGCTGCTCGGCGAGGATGCGCTCGCCGTGCTCGAAAGCTGGGAGTGGCCGGGCAACGTCCGTGAGCTCGAGAATCTGATGCGACGGATTGCCGCGCTCAGCCGTGACGAGTGGATCGACGCGCGCACGATCCGCGCCGCGCTCGGCGAATCCGGGGCCATGCCGCCGGCGAGTCGCGACGAAGGCATCGAAGCAGCGGTGCGTGCGCGCCTGCAGCGGCTCGCAATCGAGGAACCGCACGTGCTCGACGACGGTACGCTCTATGACCGCATCATTGGCGAAGTCGAACGTCCGCTGATCGAGGCGATGCTGGCGCGGCATGGCGGCAACCAGCTGCGCGCCGCGCGTGCGTTGGGCATCAACCGCAACACGCTGCGAAAGCGGCTCGACACGCTGGGGATCGATACCGGCGGCCGTCAGGATGGTGTGGATTAACGACGGTCCGACGACGATTGTGTGTTCTCTCGGCAACCACAGCGTTGTATTCGAGCAACGATGCATGGTCTGAGCGAAGGAAAATTGCGGCAGCCCGGTAAACGCCGGTTCACGCTCACGCCAGCGATCGAATTTGCCGTGCTCGCCGTGGCGCTCGCGATCGCCGGCCTGACCTACTGGGTCATCAGCAGCACGGCCAAGGCAGGCCCCGCGGCACAGCCGACCACCGCGGTGCTCCTGCTCATGAACCTCCTTCCCAGCGTGGCGCTGTTGATTCTGCTCGGGCGGCGGATCGCGAAGCGGCGTGCGCTGCGCTCGGGCGTGGGCGGAGAGGGGCGGCTGCACGTTCGCCTGGTCGCGACCTTCACGATCCTTGCAAGCGTTCCGATCGTGCTCACCGTCATAGCGGCATCACTGATGTTTCAGCAGGGTGCGGACTTCTGGGTGTCGGATCGTGTGCGTCACGCCTTCAGGACGACCATGGACATGGTCGATGAGGGACAGAAGGAGATCATCCAGCGATGGAACGCGGAAGCGCATGCGATGGTCAATGACATCGCGCGCGACTATCCGAACATCCCCGTCAGCGACCCGAACTTTCAGGCTTATTTCGACCAGGAAACCTATTACCGCAATCTCGAACAGTCGATCCTGTTCGAGTATCGCAACGGCAACGGCTTCCATGTTCTCGCGGTGTTCAATCCGCCGACCGAGAAGCAGTTTTCGCAGCGCGTGAATCCGCAATTGCTCGAGCTCGTCCGACGCGGCGAACGGCCATACATCAGTCGTACGCCCGATCTGCTGTGGCTCGTCGTGCCGATGCCGAACAAGCCCGATCTGTTCCTCTACGTGGGAACCAGCGTGAACGCGGGTTTCATCAATCGGCAGCATCGCGCCGCGGACGAGGTCTTGCGCGAATTCGGGGCGCTGCAGAAGCGTGCGCGCTCGCTCCAGCTCGGCTTTAATTTCCTGCTGTTCGGCGTTGCCCTGCTGATTGTCGCGGTCACGGTGTGGATCGCGCTGGCGGTCGCAGACCGTATCGTGCGCCCCGTAAATGACCTGGTCCGTGCCGCGCGGCACGTGACGGCCGGGGACCTGACCGCGCGAGTCGAGGCACTCGAATCAGACGATGAAGTTGCGGCGCTGGGAAGCGCGTTCAATCAGATGACCGAGCGCTTGCAGGAACAGACCGGCGAGCTGGTCAGTGCGAACCGGCAACTCGACAACCGGCGCGCGCTGATCGAAGCAGTGATGTCGGGTGTTTCGGCGGGCGTGATCGCCGTGGCGCGCGACCGCACCATCCGGTTGATGAACGAATCGGCCGGTGCGATGCTCAGGATGGCCGAAGGCAGCCCCGCCGGGCGCCCGCTCGCCGATGTCGCGCCCGAGCTCGACGCGTTCCTCAACGAAAATGCGGGGGAAGGGATCGTTCAGCTCGTGGCAGGCGGCGAGACGCGTACGCTCGCGGTCACCGCGACCGGCGACGAGCTGGGGCAGGTGCTTACGTTCGACGACATCACCCAGCAGCTGCTCGACCAGCGCCGCGCCGCCTGGTCCGATGTCGCGCGGCGGATTGCGCACGAAATCAAGAACCCGCTGACGCCGATCCAGCTCGCTGCCGAGCGCCTGCAGCGCCGCTACGGCAAGCAGATCGATCCCGCCGACACGACCTTCGCGCGCCTGACCGACACGATCGTGCGACAAGTAGCCGATCTGCGGCGGATGGTCGACGAATTCTCGTCGTTTGCACGGATGCCCAAGCCGGTATTTCGCGAGGAATCGCTGCTCGATATGGTTCGCCAGGCAGTGTTCCTGCACGAAGTCGCGCATCCGAATATCACCTTTCTGCTCAGTCACCCCGACTTCACGCCCAATCTGGTGTGCGACCGGCGGCAGATTGGCCAGGCGCTTACCAATGTCGTGAAGAACGCCGTCGAGGCGATCGAGGCGCGCGACGAAGGGGCGCCGCGCGGCGAAGTCGCCACGACGATTCATGCCGATCACGATCGGCTGATCGTCGAAATCGCGGATAACGGCATCGGGCTTCCGCCTGACCGCAACCGCATCGTCGAGCCGTATATGACGACACGCAGCCGCGGCACCGGTCTCGGCCTCGCGATCGTCAAGAAAATTGTCGAAGAACATTTCGGCACGATCGTCTTTGCCGACCGCCCCGGCGGCGGCACGATCGTGACGATCTGCTTCGAGCCCGCGTTGCTCGCGAGTTTCGCCGCGCAAGCGGCCGAAGGCGACACGGTCGAAGACTCGCTCTCCCAGCTCACCCGCACCGGAAACAAGGCATGACACTCGATATCCTGGTCGTCGACGACGAACGTGACATTCGCGAACTGGTCGCGGGGGTGCTCGAAGATGAGGGTTATGAAACGCGCGGCGCGGCCGACAGCGATGCCGCACTCGAAGCGATCGCGACACGGCGGCCAAGCCTCGTGCTGCTCGACGTGTGGCTCCAGGGTTCCCGTCTCGACGGGCTCGAACTGCTCGACGAGCTCAAGCGGCGCGATCCGTCGATCCCGGTGCTCGTGATCTCGGGCCACGGCAATATCGACACTGCGGTCGCCGCAATTCGCCGTGGTGCCGCCGATTTCATCGAGAAACCGTTCGAAGCCGAACGGCTGTTGCTGATGGTCGAGCGCGCGACCGAAACCGAACGATTGCGCCGCGAAGTTGCATCGTTGCGCGTTTATGCCGGGCGCGAAAGCGATCTTACAGGCACGTCGAGCGCAATCAATTCGGTGCGTGCGACATTGAAGCGCGTTGCCTCGACTGGCAGCCGGGTGCTGATCACCGGCGGTCCCGGTACCGGCAAGGAAGTCGCGGCACGACTGCTCCACGGCTGGAGCCAGCGCGCCTCGGCGCCGTTCGTCGTCGTGAGCGCGGCGCGCATGACCCCCGACCGCGTCGAGGAAGAATTGTTCGGCGTCGAGGAAGGGGGCGGGCTCGTCCGCTCCGGCCTGCTCGAGCAGGCGCACGGCGGTACTTTGTTCCTCGACGAGATCGCCGACATGCCGATCGCGACTCAGGCCCGGATTCTGCGTGTGCTGACCGACCAGAGTTTCACGCGCGTCGGCGGGCAGCGCATCGTCAAGGTCGATGTGCGCGTCGTCTCGGCGACGTCGCGGGATCTTATGAATGAGATCGCGGCGGGCCGGTTCCGCGAGGATCTCTATTATCGGCTCAACGTCGTGCCCGTGGCGCTTCCGTTGCTCACCGAACGCCGCGAGGACATTCCGACACTCGTCGAGCACTTCGTCGCGCATTATGCCGCCGAGCGGCGCGTGCCGACGCCCGAGATTGCGGCGGACGCGCTGGTCGCGCTGCAGAGCTATGAATGGCCGGGCAACGTCCGACAGCTGCGCAATGTCGTCGAGCGCACCGTGATCCTGACTCCTGGCGATCGTATCGGCCGTATCGACCTCGACCTGCTGCCGCCTGAAGTGCTCGGCCAGACCGCCAGCGGCGGCAATGGCTTGGGTGCGAGTGCGATCATGGGAGCGCCGCTCAAGGAAGCGCGCGAGACCTTCGAGCGCGAATATCTGCGCGTTCAGATCCGCCGCTTCTCGGGAAACATCTCGCGCACTGCGCATTTTATCGGAATGGAACGCTCGGCGCTCCATCGGAAGCTGAAGCTGCTCGGGATCACGGAAACGCGGGACGACTGAGGGACACATCGCGCGCAGGGATTCGCGCTTTCGCGAATTTCGCCCGGACCTAGGGCAAATACGTAAGCCCCATAGACGTAAGCGATCGAACAACCTAGATTGCTGCGGTTGCTCGCCGAGGGGGTGAGCCTTTCCGACGCCGGGAAACGGCGCAGTTGCGGGCACGATCCGCCAAGAACATTGGGGTCAACGAATGGCCGACAAACCAACCTCGCTACAGGATTTATTCCTGAACTCGCTCCGACGCACGAAGACGCCGGTCACCATGTTCCTCGTCAAGGGCGTCAAGCTCCAGGGCATCGTAACCTGGTTCGACAATTTTTCGGTGCTGCTCCGTCGTGACGGACAATCGCAGCTGATCTACAAGCACGCGATCTCGACGATCATGCCCGCGGGCCAGCCCGATCTTTCCGCGATCTTCAACGCGATGGCAGAAGAGCCACGCAAGAATGCGGTATTACAGGAAATTTTCCTGTCGGCTGTGCGTCGGCAACAGGAAAATGTCACGATGTTCCTGGTCAACGGGGTGATGCTCCAGGGCCAGATCGCGGCGTTCGATCTCTTTTGCATGCTGCTCCAGCGCGAGGGTCAGGTGCAGCTGGTCTATAAGCATGCGGTGTCGACGATTCAGCCCGCGCACCCGCTCAACCTTGCTGAGGAGAGCCAGGACGGCGACTGATCCCGGCTCTGTGTGTTTCGGTTTCATGAAACCCTTCGGTACCGACGCGCTCCCGGCCGCCCATAGGACATTGTCGTCGGGTGGCCGGGCGGGAATGCGCGCCGGCACTCGCTCCAGAGATAAGAACCCGTGACCACTGGTTTCGAGCGCGACGCGGCCGAGTTTGCGCGGGGAGCGCGCGCAATCGTCGTCTACCCCGATCTCGGCGGCAGCAGCCGCGATGCAGACGCGCGCCTCGACGAAACGGCGGGCCTCGCAGAGGCGATCGGCGTGGAAGTGCTCGAGCGCGTAGCGTTCAAGCTGCGCCAACCCAAGCCGGGGACGCTGATCGGGTCGGGCCAGGTCGAAGCGCTTGCCGAGACCGTGCGCGACGAGGAATTGCAGCTCGCGGTGTTCGACGCAGCGCTGACGCCGGTGCAGCAGCGCAACCTCGAGACTGCGCTCAAATGCAAGGTTATCGACCGCACCGGACTGATTCTTGAAATCTTCGGCGAGCGTGCGCGCACTGCCGAGGGCCGGCTTCAAGTCGAGCTTGCGCATCTCGACTATCAGGCAGGCCGCCTGGTGCGCAGCTGGACGCACCTCGAGCGCCAGCGCGGCGGTTTCGGCTTTCTCGGCGGTCCCGGCGAAACGCAGATCGAGGCCGACCGCCGGTTGATCCGCGACCGCATGGCGCGGTTGCGTCGCGAGCTCGATCAGGTCAGCCGGACGCGCGGGCTGCATCGCGAGCGGCGCCAGCGTGCGCCTTGGCCGGTGATCGCGCTCGTCGGCTATACCAATGCGGGAAAGTCGACCCTGTTCAATCGCTTGACCGGCGCCGACGTCATGGCGGAGAACCTGCTGTTCGCCACTCTCGATCCGACGTTGCGGCAGATTTCGCTGCCCGGGATCGACAAGGCGATCCTGTCGGACACGGTGGGTTTCGTGTCCGAGCTGCCGACACAGCTGGTCGCGGCGTTCAAGGCGACGCTCGAGGAGGTGGTGTCGGCCGACCTGCTGATCCATGTCCGCGATGTCGCGCACCCCGACAGCGAAGCGCAGCGTAGCGATGTCGAAAAAGTGCTGCACGATCTGGGCGTCGCCGAGGCGACGCCGCGATTCGAGGCGTGGAACAAGATCGACTTGCTCGACGACGAACACCGCGCACAATTGCTGGAAAGCGCTGCGATGCGCGAGGACGTCATGCCAGTGTCGGCAGTGACCGGGGAGGGGGTGCAGGCGCTGATCGAGACGGTCGCGGCCCGCCTGACCGAGGGACATCGGCGCTACACGATAGGGCTGGATCCCGCCGATGGCGCATCCGCGGCGTGGTTGCACCAGAATGGCGAAGTCTGCGATCACTGGATGGACGGCGATCGCGCCTTGTACGAAGTGCGCATGGCGCCGCGCGATTACGAGCGGTTCATGCTTCGGGGGGATGCGATGCGGTAATGTCGGACCCTCGTGAACTGTCCGAGCCCGAATTCGAGGCCTGTTGGGCGAACCCCATGAAGGATGTAACGGACGGGGCCTCGATTGCGATAAACATCTGGCCTTATGTAGACGCGCTCGATCCGATTAAAATCGGCGTCCAGGCGATATTCGACGTCACCTATGTGTACCAGGATGCACGCGCACGGTTTCACCACGTCCTCGTCGAAACCGATCAGGAAAATGTGATTCTTGTCATCGTGATCGACCTCAACGCCCAAGCCGTGCTAGGCCACCATCTACTTGATATGAATATCAAGTACGGAATCAGCACGAGCCATTGATTGCAGCGACAGAGGGTTTGGGGTACTTTGCTGAACCCGTCGTCAAACCTTCTCCGCTGCTTTGGTACGCATCCAAGGTTCCTCCTGCGCATCGAGCGACAGTGTCGCGAACCCGTCTCCGGCGTCGTCTTCCATCGCGCGGAAGCGCCGCTCGAACTTGGCGTTCGCCGCCCGCAATGCGACTTCGGGATCGACGCCGAGCTTGCGTGCCCAATTGACCACCGCGAACAGCAAGTCGCCGATCTCTTCCTCGCGCTCTGCCTCGGAAGCGGCCTCGACTTCGGCGATCTCCTCATCGATCTTGGCGCGCGGTCCACTTGCATCCGGCCAATCGAACCCCGTACGCGCCGCACGCTTTTGGAGCTTCTCGGCGCGCATCAGGGCAGGAAGACCAATCGCCACGCCGTCGAGTGCGCTTTCATGCCCCTTGGCCCCCCGCTCTTCGGACTTGATTTGTTCCCATAGATGATGCCCGCCGGATTCGGCGCCGCGGAAAATGTGCGGGTGGCGGCGTTCCATCTTGTCGCTGATCGCATCGACTACGTCCTGCAGCGCGAACTCGCCGGCTTCCTCGGCCATGCGCGCGTGGAACACGACCTGGAGCAGCAGGTCGCCAAGCTCGTCCTTGAGTTCGTGCATGTCGCCGCGTTCGATCGCGTCGGCGACTTCATAGGCTTCCTCGATCGTATAGGGCGCGATCGTCGCGAAGGTCTGCACCGTGTCCCATTCACAGCCGGTCCTGGGATCGCGAAGGCGCGCCATGATGGCGACGAGGCGATTGATGTCAGTCATGGCGGCGACTGTATCGTCGCGATCGCTTAGCGCGAAGCCCAGGATGCGCGCTGGGCTCAGAAAATGGCGCATTTTAGCGGCAGGGGGCCCCGGGGGGAGTCCCAGAGTGGCAAAAGAACGAGAACGATAATATACATTATGTTAAATCAAGACAGGTATTCAGGCTATCCGGCATTGCCGCCGCTCCCCGCGTGGGCGGTCGCCCCTGCGACCCGTACGGGCTCGAGAATCAGCATGTCCTGCTCGACGCGCCATGATCGCAATCTGCTGAGAAAGTTCATGCCGAGGACGTCGACTTCGCCGAATGCCGGCGAGACGATCGCGTCCAAATTGCTGGTGGCCAGCGGTCCGAGCGCAACGCGGCCAATGCGGACTCGCTTCGCGGAGATCGTGCCGTTCGCGGTCTGCACGAGTACAGGCAGCTCGCCGCCATTCGTGACGATACCCGCGGCGGCCGCCGTTTCCTGCGACAACGCGGTCGTGGTTGCGCCGCTGTCGATCAGCATGCGACGCGCGACGCCGTTGATCCGGACATGTGCCCAGAAGTGACCGTCCGATGCCATGCGGATGCGGACGGTGTCGCCCGACACGCTTTGTTCGGCGAGCCCCAGATTTTCCGCGATTTGCGAGAAGCCGTCCGACAGCTCGTAGCGGTAGCTCACGCCGAGGTAGACGATCGCGATGATCACCGCCCAGGCAGCGGCCGAACGAACGACGAAACCGAGCGGAATGCGACGCACCGAAAGCGCGCTCAGCACCATCACCAGGAAGATGAGCAGATAGACGAGGTTCAGTGCGTGATCGTCGTTCATGCGACGAGTTCGAGACCGTCATGACCAGGCACCACGTTGCGCGGCAGTTCGGCAGCAAGCGTCGCATAGTCCATCGTATGATCCATATGCACCAGCACCGCGCGACCGACCTCGAGCTCTTCGATCCAGCGCAGCACCTCGCCCAAATGCGGATGTGTCGGATGTGGTTTGTGCCGCAAGGCATCGACCACCCACAGGTCCAACTGCTTGTACAGTGTTCGCATTTCGTTAGTTAAAACATTGAAATCAGTGGAGTATGCGACAGATTTCCGGTGGCTGTCGAAGCGCAGGCCGGCGGAAGTGATGCTACCGTGGGGCTGGTCGACCACCGACACGCGAATATCGCCGATCGTCAGCGCATCGGGTAGCGGCCGGAGATCAGCGACCGGCGGATAGCCGTCGCGGCCTTCGAACGCGTAGCGGAAGCGCTCGCGCAGCGTCGTCGCGGTTTCCGGTCTCGCATAGGCCGTCACCGGCGCGCCGCGCGCATGGAAGAGTTGCCGCAGGTCGTCGATGCCGTGGCAGTGATCGGCATGGTCGTGCGTCCAGATCACGGCGTCGATCGCACTGATATTCGCCGCCAGCAATTGCTCGCGCATGTCCGGACTGGTGTCTACCAGGATGCGCGTGGAATTGGTCGAAACCGTCACCGAGGCGCGCGTTCGTCGATTCCGGGCGTCGGTCGGATCGCAAAGGCCCCAATCGTTGCCGATCCGCGGCACGCCCGAAGAGGTTCCCGAGCCGAGGATACGGATCTTCACCACGCTCCGTTGCGCCTTCGCGCGATTCTCATCATCCTGCGGTTTTCGCGAACAGCGTGTGGAAATTGTGTCGCGTCACGTCCGCGAGCACCTCGGGATCCTCGCCGCGCAGGGCGGCGAGGAAACGGCATGTATCCGCCACGAACGCAGGCTCGCCGGTCTTTCCGCGATGCGGCACCGGCGCAAGGAATGGCGCGTCGGTCTCGATCAGCAACCGCTCGAGCGGCAGCCGCGCGGCGGTCTCCTGCAGATCCTTGGCGTTCTTGAACGTCACGATCCCTGAAATCGAAATGTAGAAACCAAGTTCCAGCGCGATATCGGCGAACGCCCCCGAGGCAGTGAAGCAATGGATCACGCCGGGGAAGGCCCCCTTCCCCATCTCCTCGCGCAGGATTTTTGCCGTGTCCTCCTCGGCATCACGAGTATGAACGACGATCGGCAATTGCGTGTCGCGCGACGCCGCGAGATGCGCGCGGAAGCTCGCCCGCTGGCGGTCGCGGTCGCTATGGTCGTAATAATAGTCGAGCCCGCTCTCGCCGATTCCCACGACGCGGGGGTGGGCCGCTCGCCCGATCAACTTGGACGTATCGATGTCGGGATGTTGATCCGCCTCATGGGGATGAATGCCGATCGTGGCCCAGACATCGCTTTCACGCTCGGCCGTCGCGATCACTGCATCCCATTCGCTTTCCCGCGTCGAGATGTTGAGCATCGCCTCGACGCCAGTGCTGCGCGCGCGGGCCAATACCTCGGCCTGCTCTTCGATCAGTCCCTTATAGTTGAGGTGGCAATGGCTGTCGGCGAGCCTCATGCTTCGGCCGGGGCCTTGAGTTCGAGCCTGGGGAACAGCGGCGTTGGCTTGACGATTCGGAAATCATCGTCGCCTTCGGGGCCCAGCGCCTCGCGCAAGCGCGCCACCGCTTCCGGTATGACCGGTTCGATCGTTGTCGCCAGCTGACGGATGACGCGGAGCAGCGTACCAAGCACGGCGTGCATCCGCTCGGTGTCGCCCGTCTTGCGCAGGGTCCAGGGCGCCTGCGCATCGATATATTGGTTGCCCGCGAACACGCCGTTCAACCAGCTTTCGATGCCCTGGTGCAACAACAAATCCTGGAACGCCAGGCGGAATCCCGCACACGCCATGTCGACTTCGGTGAGCAGCACTGCATCCGCCGCTTCGGCCCTGCTCGCTTCCACCTTGCCGTCGCAATTGGCCGCAATGAACGAGAGCGTGCGCTGCGCGAGATTGCCGAAGCTGTTCGCGAGATCGGCATTGGCGCGCGTCACGATCGCTTCGTCGCTGAACGTACCGTCGTTGCCGAAGCTGACGTCACGCAGCAGGAAATAGCGCAGGGCATCGACCCCATACAGCCGCGCAAGCTCGATCGGGTCGACGACATTCCCGACCGATTTTGACATCTTCTCGCCGCGATTGAGCAGGAAGCCGTGGCCGAACACCTGCTTCGGGAGCGGCAGGCCCGCCGACATCAGGAACGCCGGCCAATAAACGGCGTGGAACCGCACGATGTCCTTGCCGATCAGATGCACGTCCGCCGGCCAGAACTTCCAGAGGGGATCGTCGGCGTCGGGATAGCCGAGCCCGGTGATGTAGTTGGTCAGCGCATCGACCCAGACGTACATCACATGGGTCGGCGAGCCGGGCACCGGCACACCCCAATCGAAGCTGGTGCGGCTGACCGACAAGTCGACCAGCCCGCCCTCGACGAAGCGCATGATCTCGTTGCGCCGGCTCTCGGGTCGGATGAACTCGGGATTGGCGGCGTAGAGGTCGAGCAAGGGCTGTTGATATTTCGACAGGCGGAAAAACCAGCTCTCCTCGACCGTCCATTCGACGGGCGTACCCTGCGGCGAGAGCTTCCCCCCTTCCCCGTCGATCAGTTCCTTCTCTTCGTAATAGGCTTCGTCGCGGACCGAGTACCAACCTTCGTAGCGGTCGAGATACAGGTCGCCGGCATCGGCCATTGCCTGCCAGATCGCCTGGCTCGCGGCATAATGATCGGCCGATGACGTTCGGATGAACCGATCGTATGATATATTGAGAAGGTCCGCCATTTCCTTGAAATAATTGGACATTTCGTCGGCAAAGGCACGCGGCGACGTACCGCGCGTGCGCGCCGCCTGCGCCATCTTGAGGCCGTGCTCGTCGGTGCCGGTCTGGAACCGCACCTCGCGTCCCTGCCCGCGCTGGAAGCGCACGATCGCATCGGCCGCGATCATCTCATAGGCGTGGCCGATATGTGGCCGCCCATTGGGATAGTGGATCGCGGTGGTGAGATAAAAGGGATCAGCCATGCCGGCGCCTTTAGGCGATGGTGGCGGATCGGTGAACCCCTATCCGCCTTCGGATTCCCGCCCGCTGCCCGATGGCGCCGGCACGGTCGGAGGTTCCGAGCCCATCAATGCGGAATAGGCGCGCCTGAGCAGCGCGACCAATGTCCGAAGTTCCTCTTGGCTCATTGCGTCGCGCATCGGCTGTTCGACTGCGCCGGTCGCCTCGAGCATTTCTTGCATCACGCGCTTTCCCGCGGCGGTCAGCGTGAGGCTGTTGCGACGACGATCCACGGAAGAGCGAGTGCGCTTTGCCAGGCCCTTCGCTTCGAGGTCGTCGACGATCGATACCAGCACCGATTTGTCGATCGCCAGCTCGCGCGCCAGGTCGGCCTGCGAGCAACCGGGATTGGCGTCGACCAGCACCATGGTCGAGAGCGTTCCGAAGCGCAGCCCGAACGGCGCCTGGGCCTCGGTGATCCGCACGACCAACTCGTTGCGCACCAGCCGCACGACCGGCCCGACATGGGTGTCGAACACGCCCCATGCGAGACCTCCGGACGGTGTCGCCGCGTCATTTGCCACAATTGTTCCTGCCCCGCTGGATATGCACGGAAGCGTGGCCAAACAGCTCGAAGAATGCAATGGTTGTGTAGGTCAACTAATTTCGCGCGACAGGGCGTGAGGGGTCGAATGGCGATCGAAGTCAATCAATTGCATTCGCTGTTTTTCGGCGAAATCCTGGGTGCCGATCTCAAGGCTGAGCCGAACGAAGTGCTGCGCCAGACGGTGCAGGATGCAATGGACAAATATGCGGTGTGCGTCGTGCGCCAAGGGCCGATCACCGACGCGGAACATATTCGCTTCGGCCGGCTGTTCGGCCCGCTCGAACTCCCGCCCGGCTATGTCACGCGTCCGCGTGTGCCGTGGATGGCGCCCGAGCTGTTCTTCGCGGGCAATCTCGATCGTGACGGCACCATCAAGCCGTCGACGCCCGCGAACCACAACGTCGCCAAGGGAGCCGAACGCTTCCACGCCGACAGCTCGTTCAATCCGCTGCCGTCGAAATGGTCAATGCTGCGCGGCGTCGAGTGCCCGCCCTCAGAAGCCGGCGGGGACACGCTCTTCATCGATACGCGCGCCGCCTATGATGACTTGTCGGACGCGACCAAGGCGAGGATCGACGGCCTGACCGGCATCCATGACTTTTGGCGCGGGCGCGAATTGACTGGCCTCGAAGTCACCGAGGAGATGCGCGCGGCGATGCCGATGCCGCCGGTCCATCATTCGCTGGTGCGCACGATGCCATATGGCCGCAAGGCACTGTTCGTGGGCGGGCACTGTGTCGGCGTGGTCGGCATGGACGCGGAGCAGGGACTGGCGCTGGTCGAGGAACTCTACGCGCACACGACACAGGAGAAATATATCCACCGTCACCGCTGGACACCGGGCGATATCGTAATCTGGGAAAATCGTTGCGCACTGCACGCGGCGACGCCGCTGTCGACCGACCGATATCGCCGCGACATGCGCCGCGTGACCATCAACGAATATGGGCCCGAGATGGACGCGATCGAATATCGCCGGCTCGCGGAAGCGGCGACTGGCTGATCCTCCTTCTGGCCCGGGAAGACGGCCTAGAGCAGGCCCGCATGCGCGAGCGCAGCATCGATCTGCGCACGGTTGGCTGCGCTCGATTCGGTCATCGGCAGCCGCAGCCCCCCCGGGAAGCCCGGGCGTACGCGCGTCATCGCATATTTGACCGGACCCGGCGAAGCATCGGTGAACAGCGCGACATAGAGTGGGAACAGCCTGTCCTGATAGTCGAGCGCCTTGGCAAAATCATTCGCCTGGCACGCGGCCTGGAACTCGGCGCACAGCCGCGGCGCGACATTCGCCGCGACCGAAATGCAACCGACGCCGCCCTGCGCGTTGAACGCGAGCGCCGTCTCGTCATTGCCCGAAAGCTGGATGAATGCCGATCCGCACGCCGCACGCTGCGCCGAAACGCGCGCGATATTGCCCGTCGCGTCCTTCACGCCGACGAACTGCTTGGGAAAAGCGTCGACGATCCGCGCCATCGTCTCGGTCGCGATATCGACCGCGGTGCGACCGGGAATGTTGTACAGCACGACCGGCAGCGTGGTCGCCAGCCCCACCGCCTCGAAATGCCGGAAGATGCCTTCCTGGCTCGGGCGGTTATAATAAGGCGGCACCATCAGCACGGCGTCGGCGCCGGCGGCTTCTGCCGCCTTCACATTCTCGATCGCGACGCGCGTGTCGTTCGACCCGGCGCCGGCGATCACTGGAACGCGCCCTCGCGCCTGCTCGACGCATATGCGCACGACGCGGAAATGCTCGTCTTTCGGCATCGTCGCGGCTTCGCCCGTGGTGCCGCACGGCACGAGCGCCGAGGAACCCTCGACGATCTGCCACTCGACGAGCTCGCGGAACGTCGCCTCGTCGAAATTCGAATCGCGAAACGGCGTGACCAGTGCTGGGATCGAACCCGAGAACATCGTACCAAAAAATCCTTCGTGCAGGCAAAATCGCGCTGGCAGATAGGGCGATTTCACGTATCATGCTAGTGTGCTGGGGACCGTGTTCAGGAACCTGTTTTTGCTCGCCGGCGTATCGGGCGTAGCTGCTACTTCGCAGCTCACCGAGGCGCGGATTACGGAGCTTGGTGTCCAGGTCGCCGGGCTGATCCCGGAGGTCCCGTCGCAAGTCACTTCGCCGGTGCCGCAGACTCCTCCCCCGCCCGTCGCGCAGTTCGATCCGATGGTGGGGGTGATCGCCGAATGGAAACGGCTGCAGCTGTCGGACAGCTATTCGTTCACCGATTACGCGAATTTCCTGCTCGCGCATCCGGGATTCCCGGGCCAGACCGCGCGTCGTGCCGTGGCGGAAACGTCGCTGCTATCGGGGGCACTGGCACCCGAATTGACCATCCGCTTCTTCGAGAAATTCCCACCACTGACCTCGGCCGGCCATATCCGCTTTGCCGAAGGATTGGCCGCGGCAGGGCGCATGACCGAGGCGCGCGAGCACGCACGCTTCGCTTGGCGTCACGGCGTACTGCGGCCGGGCGACGAAGCGCTGCTGCTGAGCGCCTTTGGAAGCAGCTTCACCGCTGACGACCAAGATGCGCGGATGGATATGCTTTTGTGGCAAAATGCCACGGCGAGCGCGCAACGCCAATTGGCCCTGACATCGGCAGAACGGCGTCCCATCTTTCTGGCGCGTCTCGCGCTGCGCGCGAATGCGCCAGGGGCGTTCGAGCAGGCGAGCGCGGTCCAGTCGCTCGGCGACAAGGACCCCGGCTTCATCGCGGATCGTGCAAACTGGCTGAAGAACAACGGGCAAGCATCGGTCGCGCGGGCCTATCTCGCCCAGCCTCGGAGCCTCGCCTACCTCCCCGGCAGCCCCGAGGAATGGTACGAAGTGCTGCTGACCAATGCCCGCGGGGCGGCAGCCGACGGCCAATATGCCCTCGCTTATGATATCGCGCGGCAAGTCGACGACGCCTATGCGGCCGGCACGGACGTCAGCGCGCGTCCCTATGGCGAGCGCGACGACTATACCAGCCTAGTCTGGCTGGCGGGCACGACGGCGCTTCTGAACCTCGGCCGTCCCCAGGATGCCGTTCCGCTGTTCGAACGCTATGCCCGGGGATCGCGGACACCGCAGACGCAGTCGAAAGGCCTGTATTGGGCTGGACGTGCCGCCGAAGCGGCGGGCGATCAGGCTGCCGCCAGCAGCTACTACGCGCGTGCCGGCAGCTATACTGATCTCTACTACGGCCAATTGGCCGCCGAACGGCTGCATCAGCCGCTCAAGGCGCCGCCGTCGCTCGCGACGCGCGTCGCCGATTCGGCAGTGCGCGACGCTTTTTACGCACGTGAGGTGGTGCGCGCGACACAGCTGCTCGGAAAGCTCGGCGACTGGCGCAACCAGAGCCTGTTCATCCGTCAGATCGCGCAAGACGCTACGACCGACAGCGACCATGTCCTCGCGGCCGAGCTCAGCCGTGTGATCGGCCGCCCCGACTTGGGTGTGATGGTCGGGCGGTCGGCGCTCGAGAACGGGCTCAACGACTATACTGCCGCGGGCTATCCCTCGATTACCGTGCCGGCCGATCAGGAATCGAACTGGACGATGATCCACGCGATCGCGCGTCAGGAAAGCCAGTTCGACATGCAGGCAGTGAGTCGTACGGGTGCACGCGGGCTGATGCAGCTGATGCCGGGCACGGCGCGTGAGACGGCGGTCAAGGCTGGCGTCGCCTGGAATCCCGCGTCGCTGGCCGATCCGCAGTATAATATCCAGTTGGGGTCGAGCTATTTCCAGCGCTTGCTGGCCTACAATGGCGGCAGCTACCCGCTTGCGGTGGCAGCGTATAATGCGGGCCAGGGCAATGTGAACAAATGGCTCGCCGCCAATGGCGATCCGCGAATGCCCGGCGGCGATATCGTCCAATGGATCGAGAAGATCCCGTTTTTCGAGACCAAGAACTATGTCCAGCGCGTGCTCGAGAACGCAGTGATCTATGACCTGATGAACCCGGCGCATGCCCACAGCCGGGGCGAAGCCCGGTTGAGTTGGTATCTCGGCAAACAGCGGCCGGGCTGACGAACGGGCCAAGTCGGCCTACATGATGAAAATGGACCGCCCCAATTATATCACTCCAGCCGGTTATGCCGCGCTGCGTGCCGAATACGACACGTTGTTTACGGTCGAGCGACCCCGGCTGGTCGAGACGATTTCCTGGGCCGCAGGCAACGGCGACCGTTCGGAGAATGGCGATTATATCTATGGCCGTCGCCGGCTGCGCGAGATCGATCGCACGCTCGACCGGCTATCGCGAAAGATGAAGGCTGCGAAGGTGGTCGATCCGGCGCAGCAGCCCGATCGCGGCCGCGTTTATTTCGGCGCAACCGTTACACTGATCGACGACGACGCGCGCGAGCGCACCGTGACGCTGGTCGGTGACGACGAAGCCGATGCGACGCGTGGCAGGATCGGTTGGAATGCACCACTTTCCAAAGCCTTACGGGGCGCGGCGCGTGGCGACCTGCGGCGCGTGCTGCTTCCCGGAGGCGAGAAGGAATATGAAGTCGCAGCAATCTCCTATCCCGACGCCTGAACCGCGCGGGACGGAACGCCGGTCCGGTTCGGCGATTGTCTCGCCAAAGGAGACGAGCGATGGAACATCCCCGCATCAGCGCTGCGCGCGCGCATGACGATAGCGCAATCATCGACGCGGCCACTCGAGCGCCCGCCGGTTCGGGAAGCAGCGGCGGCAACCTGCAACGCGACCTCGCTAGTCAGGTCGAAATCGACGCTGTCGACGACCCCGACCAGCATCGCCGCGTGCAGAAGAGGGACGCGGTCGAGCACGGGAACGCCCGGCGCAGGAACCGCGCGCGCGGCGCGTGAGCAGTCAGCCAGGCCTGTTCGAAGCGCCGCCGCTGTTGGCGGGCCTTGAATATGTCGAGGAACTGATCGATCGCGAGGAGGAACGTCGCCTCATCGCCGCGATCGGCGGGCTGAATCTCGAGCCGTTCCGCTTTCAAGGCTGGACCGGCAAGCGGATGACCGCCTCCTATGGCTGGCGCTACGATTTCGACGATCGCAGTTTCACGCCGGCCGAGCCAATACCTGAATTTCTGACGGTGCTGCGGAAACGCGGCGCGGCGTTCGTCGGGATGCCGGCAGACGAATTCGTTCAGGCGTTGGTGATCCGATACGATCCCGGCGCCGGGATCGGCTGGCATCGTGACCGACCCGTGTTCGAGCACGTTATCGGAGTATCATTAGGCGCGCCTGCCACTCTGCGATTTCGCCGGCGCACGAGCGGAACGGGGTTCGAGCGGCGGTCCCTGCTCCTTGCCGAACGCTCCGCCTATCATCTCGAGGGCGACGCCAGGCACTTGTGGGAGCACAGCATCGCGCCGATGGACGCGACGCGTTGGTCGGTCACGTTTCGCAGCCTTTCGGAACGCGGTAAGCGGCGCTGATCGGAGTCCGTTCTACAGAAAAAGGGGCGGCCGAGGCCGCCCCTTCCATTCTATCGGTTTCGCAATCGATCAGAAATCGTTGCGATACTGCTCGTTGCCGATGAACCCGAGCTTGGTCACATTCGCGCGCTTGATGATCGACAAGACTTCGTCGACGTCTTCATAGCGTGCCTGCGGATCCGGCTGGAAATGCAGCTCGGGTTCCGGGCTCATCTGCACCGTCGCGATCAGATACGACCGCAACTGCATCTTAGTGATCGGCGCCGAGTTCCAGAAGATCTGGCCATTCGGAGCGATCAGCACTTTGTTCTTCACCGGCTCGACCGGCGGCGGAGGAGTCGGCCCCGTATTCTGGGGCAGGTCGACCTTCACCGCGTGCGTTTGGATCGGCAGGGTCATGATGATCATGATGAGGAGCACCAACATGACGTCGATCAGCGGCGTCGTGTTGATTTCCATCATCGGGCCGCCATCGTCGCGGCCACCGCTCATTGCCATAATCTAGACTCCTAAGCCGTCAGAGGCGGACTGTGCCGCCGCCGCCCTCGGGCTGCGAGATGAATCCGACCTTGATGAAACCGGCCATCTGCATGGTGAACACCGTGCCGCCGATGCAGCGATACGGCGTGTTGATGTCGCCCTTCACATGCACTTCCGGAATTTCGAGGCCAGCTGCGGTCGGACCGCCCTGTTTGTCGATTTCCTTCTTGAGCTTCTCGACCGCCTTCTTCAGCAGCTCCTCGTGCGTGACGGGCGTGGTCTGCCAGTAAACCTGGCAGGTACCGCCGGGCCCCCCGCGCACCGTCAACAGCACATTCTCCGCCTTGGTCTGGGTCGCCTCGTAGCGGACTTTGGGCAGCTCGACTTTGACGGACTGAATCACGACCGGGATCGTGATCAGGAAGATGATCAGGAGAACCAACATCACGTCCACCAGTGGGGTGGTGTTGATGTCGGACATCGGCGCGTCTTCGCCGCCTCCCTCGCCTACACTCATTGCCATTGCGCGCTAATCCTATTCTTCGCGTCCCCGTCCGGGGCGCGACCATCGCGCCCCGGATCGGACGGCATCAACGAGTGGTCGTGCCAGCCGTGGTGGTCGCAGCCGGCTTGGCGGCGACAGGCTTAGCCGTCGCTGCGGGCCGCACAGCACCATTGGAGGCGAGATAGCCCAGCACGTCGTTCGAGAAGGCCGACAGTTCCTCGGCGATCTTCTTGTTGCGCGCTTGCAGATAGTTGTACGCGAGCACCGCCGGGACGGCGACCGCGAGACCGACGGCGGTCATGATCAGCGCTTCACCGACCGGGCCGGCGACCGCGTCGACCGACGGCTGACCCGCGGCGCCGATCTTGATCAGCGCGCGGATGATGCCGATGACGGTACCGAACAGACCGATGAACGGCGCCGTCGAACCGACCGTGGCGAGGAACGAGAGCCCGCCCTTGAGCGCCGAGTTGATCACGTCCTCCGACCGGCGGAGCGAACCGTGCAGCCAGTCATGCGCTTCGACCGGATCGGTCAGCTTGGTGTATTGTTCCTGTGCGGCCAGGCCGTCGTCGACGAGCTGGCGATAGGCCGAGTTCTTCTCGAGCTTCGCCGCGCCTTCACGCAGGCTCGGTGCCGACCAGAAGGTCGCGCGCACGCGCTTGTACTGGTTGAGCACCTTTTGCTGCTCGAACCACTTGGTGAACAGGATGTAGAGCGAGAAGAAGAGGAAAATCACGAGAATGCCGAACACGGTCTGCGAAATCAGACCGCCTTCGCGGAGCGCGGGAATCAGGCCGTAGGGATTCTCTGCAGCCTTTGGCGCCCCCGCGGTGAGAATGGTCGTGAGCATGAGTGGATCTTCCTTTTAGATAAGCGCTGTTGTGGTCTCAGTGTCCGCCGAAACCGTGGATGGCTTCGGGCCGCGAATTTACTCGATCACTCTGACGGTAGCTGCCAGCGGAACCGATACGGGAAAGCCGATGCCATCGGATGTCCCGCGTCGTCCAGGCCAGGGTTGAACTTGGCCCTGCGCCGCAGCAGTGTACAGGCGGTGGTGTCGAGCAGCGTGGACCCACTGGACGACGTAATCGTGCAGTTCGTCACCTTGCCATCGGTACCCACGTCGAGGCGGATGCCGACCGTGCCCTGGTCGCCGGAGCGGATCGCCGCGGAGGGATAGTCCTCGTCGGTCACCCAGCTCTGTGGACTACCCTTCGGGGAGGCCGGCTTCGCGAGATGTTGGGGCGGCGGCGCCGGCGGCGCTGGTGGCGCCGGCGGAGTGATCGGCGGCGGCGGCGGGATCACCGGCGTTGTATTGATCACCGGCGGAGGCGCCGGCACCTGCACGATTGCTGGCGGCAAGACCACATTGGTTGGCGGGGGAGGAACATTCTGCTCCGGCGGGGGCGGCGGTGGCAGCTCCTCCGGCGGTGGCGGCGGTTCCTGGACGTCGAAGGTGTTCAGCTTTTCAGCTGCCTTCTTGACATATTTGTAAGCGAGGCCGGTAACGAAGCCGTATCCCACGACTGCTAGGATGACCGCGACCAATATGATCGCGACCGCCCGGCTGGCACCTACATTCCGGTCAGCGTATGACATTCAGCAGCGTAACTCCTAAATTTCGTGACCGCGCACAGGGACCGGTGCAGCACCCTACGCACATCTTCGGACCCGTCGTCCGCTCCAGCGTCCGTCGGCAGGAGGCGGTTTCTATCGCGGCGTTTGTTGCTAAGCAAACGCTTTGTCGGACCCAATGGTCGTATATTGGCGTACATGGCCGATATGACAGTTTCGCTGCTGCAACCGGCGCGTCGATGCGTTAGTTCCGCTGCCATGCGCCTCGCCTCGAAGCTCGCCCTCGCCGCGTTGACGGCCGCTCCCGTCGCCCCAATATTTGCCGGAATTCCGCAGAATTCCGTCAAAAATTCGCCACAAGTCGCGCCAGCCTCGCCGCCGCCGGCCTATGCCCCCACGGTTCGCCACATACTCGCCTCGCCTTTGGTTCTGCGCGGCACGATAATGTCGATCACGCGACTCAAAGGGCCCGATGCGGCCAATGTTCAGCCCGGATTCGCCCGACTCTATGTCGAAACCAGTGTCGTCACACTGATTCGCGGCGACGCGGCGGTGCCGCCGGTGATCGGTTATCTGGTCGATGTTCCGCTCGATTCGAAGGGTCGCGTGCCCAAGCTGAAAAGAGCCCCGGTGCTGCTATTCGCGCGCGCCGTGCCTGGCCAGCCCGGCCAGATCCAGCTGGTCGGAAGGAATGGTCAGGACGCCTGGACCCCGGAATATGAGGCATTGGTCCGGCACATCGTCGAACAGGTGGTGGCCCCGGATGCGCCGCCGACGATCAAGAGCGTAGGCAATGCCTTCCACGTTCCCGGGACGCTGCCCGGAGAGGGTGAAACGCAGATCTTCCTGATCACCGAGAACGGCGCTCCTGTATCGCTCCAGATCTTGCGGCGGCCCGGTGAACGCCCGAGCTGGGCCGTCGCGCTTGGCGAGATCGTCGACGAGACTGCGGGTCCGCCCAAGCCCGACACGTTATTATGGTACCGCCTTGCCTGCGGTCTCCCGCGCGCGCTTCCATCCAGCAGCACTGCCTCCGAAACGCCCGAGAACGCCGCGGTGGCGCGCCAGGACTATCAGTTCGTGCTCGATGCTTTGGGTTCCTGCCCGCTCGATTAGCGCCGATGCCGCGTCAGCGTGATGCCGATCGCCTCTCCACTCTCCGAGATGGCGAGCTTGACGATGCGCACCGTCACGCTCAGCACGCGTCGGTCGGAAACGAAGAGCGTCTCGCAGATATGATCGGCGACGGCCTCGATCAGCGTGAAATGCACGTCTTTGGGGAGGCCGGCAGCGGCCTTGCGCAGATCGATATAGCTCTTCGATGCGCTCAATGGCGTATCCGGACCATAATGTTCGGCCGGCATCAGATCTACGCTGAGCGAAATGCGCAACGGCTGGGGGAGATGCGTCTCCTCCGAATAAATGCCGGTCAGAACATTGACTTCGAGGTCGTGAACCTCGAGCTGAAGTCGGTCTTGCAAGGCTTCCTCGTTCGCAAACGTGGCGCGCCCCATAAGCAGAAGCGGCGCGTGCGGAAAGCCAATTCCTCCCGAAGCTGAGTGGTCCACTCGCGGCGCGGTGGTCCGGCGCGGACGCATCCTCCCCCAAGCATTCAGCCTTGCGTCAGCACCCGCAGCCGTTAAAGCGCCCCTCCCCTTGCGATTCCCACGTGGCTGAGGAGCATCGAATTGACTGCATTGGTGCCGTTGGCGGAAGTAGATGAAGGCGCAGTGGAAGCGCTGCTCGATCGCGCGTTCGGCGCCGATCGACGCACGCGCACCGCCTATCGCATCCGCGCCGGCGTCGCAGCGATCCCCGAACTCAGCTTTGCTGCGCTCGACGACGACGGCGCCCTCGCCGGCACGATCCAGTGCTGGCCGATCGCCTTCGCAGCCGACGATGGACGGCAGTTGCCGATGGTGATGGTCGGTCCGGTCGCCGTCGAGCCCGCGCTGCAGCGCGGGGGCATCGGGCGCGTGCTGATGGAGCGAACACTTGAAGCGGCGTCGGTGAGCCGGGTTCCCGGCGTCGAAGCGCTGATGCTGATCGGCGACCCGGAATATTACGGCAGGTTCTTCGGCTTCACCGCCGATCGCACCGGTGGCTGGCGATTGCCTGGCCCTTTTGAGCCGCGCCGCCTGCTGGCGCGCGGCCCTGGCGTGCCCGATACGTCCGGATCGCTCGGCTCGCGCGTACCGGCCTCCGCTCGCCTTTCGGCCGCCTAGCTTTCGGCGCGCGCACGAGCGCGCTAAGGCACCGCGATGTCCGGCATTCCCGACCTCTCCTCGCTTTCGCTCGCGGATGTCGCGCGGCTAGCGGCCGAGCAGCGTCTACCGCCGGTCGAGAAGTGGAACCCGCAGCATTGCGGCCATAGCGAGATGCGGATCGGGCGCGATGGCAGCTGGTTCCACCAGGGCAGCCCGATCGGTCGCCCGGCAATGGTCCGGCTGTTCTCGACCTTGCTCCGTCGCGAACCCGACGGCCGACACGTGTTGGTGACGCCGGTCGAGAAACTCGACATCGATGTCGAGGACGCACCGTTCGTCGCGGTCGAACTCAAGGTGGAAGGCGAAGCGGAGCAGGCCACGCTCGTCTTCCGTCTCAACACGGGCGATCTCGTCACGGCAGGCCCTCGCCATGCGTTGCGCTTCGCGGCATCCGGCGAAGCGCTGCGACCCTATCTGCAGGTCCGCGACGGGCTCGAGGCGCTTGTCGCGCGTCCTGTGTTCTACGAACTCGCCGAGATCGCGCTCGCCGGAAACCCCGACCGCCCGGGTCTGTGGAGCCAGGGCACATTCTTCGCAATGGCGCCGGCATGACGCTCGCAGATCGCCTGCGGGCGGCGCTCGCCGTCGAACATGCCGAAGGCACGGTTATGCTGGTCGGCGAGGATGTCGAAGGCACGCCCTTCCACGCACCGGCGGCAGTGCTGGTCGCCGTCACCGACCGCGCGGACCCGGGCGTGATCCTGACGCAGCGCACTTCGACGCTTCGCCGCCACGCTGGACAGATCGCCTTTCCCGGCGGTCGGCTCGACCCCGAGGACGACGGCCCGGTGAGCGCGGCGCTGCGCGAGGCCGAGGAGGAAATCGCACTGCCGCGTGCGCTGGTCGACGTAATCGGCACGGGCGACCTCTATCGCACGATCACTGGATATGAAGTCACTCCGGTGATCGGCGTGGTCCCGCCCGACCTGACACTCGTGCCGCACGAGGCCGAAGTCGCGGATGTGTTCGAAGTGCCGCTCGGCTTCCTGCTCGATCACGCCAACCAGCGGCGCGTGAGTGCGGAATGGCAGGGACGTCAGCGGCATTATTATGAGATAAACTGGGAGGACCGGCGCATCTGGGGCGCGACCGCGGCGATGATCGTCAACCTTGCGCGACGGCTGCAATGGACCGCATGACGCTGCCTCCGGCCGAATGGCGCAACCGCGAAGGGCTCGTGCAGCTTGCGGACGTGCTGGGTGATGGCGCTGCGCGCTACGTCGGCGGTGCGGTTCGCGACACGTTGCTCGGGCTGCCGGTCGCCGACATCGATATCGCGACACGCCATGCCCCCGATGACGTCGTCGCCAAACTCAAGGCCGCCGGTATCCGCGTCGTACCCACCGGCATCGAGCACGGCACAGTGACCGCGGTGCTGGCGAGCGGCCCGGTCGAAGTCACCACGCTCCGCCGCGATGTCAGCACCGACGGCCGCCGTGCCACCGTCGCCTTCACCGATGACTGGCGCGAAGATGCAGCACGGCGTGATTTCACGTTCAACGCGTTGTACGCCGATACCCAGACCGGCGTGGTGTATGACTATTTCGACGGGCTCGCCGATCTCGCCGCGCGGCACGTGCGCTTCATCGGCGACCCCTTTCGGCGCATCGCGGAGGATCATCTGCGCATCTTGCGCTTCTTTCGCTTCCTCGCGCGGTTCGGCGACACGCCGGATCCAGCAGGACTCGAGGCGTGCGCTGCGCGTGCCAATGACTTGATGGCGCTATCCCGCGAGCGGATCGCCGATGAATTGCTCAAGCTGCTGGTCGCGAAGGATGCGGTGCGCGTCGTCGCGCTGATGGTCGATCTCGGCATCTTCGTGCCGGTGCTGCCCGAAGTCGGCGAGGCCGGGGTCACACGGATGCGCGCGCTCGCCGCCGCAGAAGCCGCGGCCGGGATCGCGCCCGACGCGATTCGCCGTTTGGCCGCGCTCCTCCCCCCCGACGCCGCGGGTGCCGAGTTGGTTGCCGGTCGGCTCAAGCTGTCGAATGCGCAGCGGAGGCGGCTGGTGACTGCGCTCGCCCCGCCTCCGCACGCGGCGGCGCGCGAACTTGCCTATCGCGCCGGGCTGCAGAGCGCGCAAGACGTGCTGTTGCTCGCCGATCGCGAGAGTGCGCTCGGCGATCTTCACGACTGGGTGCCGCCCCGCCTGCCGGTCAGCGGCGGCGCGCTGGTCGAGCGTGGTCTGTCGAAAGGTCCCGAAGTCGCGCGCGCGCTACGCGAGATCGAGGATCGCTGGATTGCCGAGGGATTTCCGGACGCGACGCGCGTCGACGCGATTGCCGACGCCGTGGTCTCTCAGCTGTTGCGATCGGCGAGCAGCTGAAGCGCATCGTCCTTGGCCAGAGGGCGCGCATAGAGAAAGCCCTGCCCATAGGTGCAGCCGAGCGCGGCGAGCGTCTGCGCAAGCTCCGGCGTTTCGATGCCCTCTGCAGTGGTCTGCATGCCGAGCGCGTGGCTGAGGCTGAGAATCGCGCGAACGATCGCCACCTTGTCGCGATCGGCCAGCATTCCGGAGACGAAGCTTCGATCGATCTTCAGCACGTCGATCGGCAGTTTCTGCAGATAGGCGAGGTTCGAATAGCCGGTGCCGAAGTCGTCCATCGCAAGTGTCGCGCCATGATCCTTGAGCGCATGCATGATTCGCGCGATGCGATCGGGATCCTGGACGATCGCGCTCTCGGTGAGCTCGAGCGTGACGCGATGCCCCGCGACATTGTGCCGATTGAGCGCGTCGGCCACCATTGCCGGCACCGAGTCGCGCTGGAGCTGGATCGCGGAGATATTGACCGCGACCTTGACGCCGCAGTCGCCACCGCACACTGAATCCCACTCGGCGAGCGTGCGCGCTGCTTCGTCCATCGCCCAGCGGCCTAGCGGCACGATCAGTCCCGATTCTTCGGCTACCGGAATGAAATCGTCGGGCGACAGCTTGACGCCCTGCTCGTTGGTCCAACGCGTCAGCGCCTCGAACGATGTGACGCGTCCTGTTGCAAGATCGCAGATCGGCTGGAACGCCAATGTGAGCTTGCCCTCCTCGATCGCCCTGCGCAGCTCGGTCTCAATGCTGAATTGGGCGCGCGCGATATCGAAAGTGCGCGTCTGGTAAACTTCGGTCCGGCCGCTCGCCTTGGCGCGCTTCACAGCGAATTGCGCGTGGCGGATCAGATCTTCGGCCTCCTCGAGATCCTGGCCGCCAAGCGCGATGCCAATCGAACAATCGACACGGATCTCGAAGTCCGAAAGCCGGAACGGTGTCGCCAGTGCGCTCTGGATGCGCTTGCTGACGTGGAATGCATCGTCGGGACCGTCGTCGAGCGTGAGCAGGATGCCGAACTCGTCGCCGCCGGTGCGTGCGAGCACATCGCGCCCGCGCAGCGCGCCTTTGACTCGCCGCGCGACCGAGATCAGCAGCTCGTCGCCGGCAAGGCCGCCCATGCAGGCGTTGACGCGGCTGAAGCGGTCGAGATTGACTACCAGCACCGCAAAATGCTCGCGTCCCTCCCGCCCGATCGCATCCTCGAGATGATCGCTGAATCCCGAGCGGTTGGGCAGGCCGGTCAGGCTGTCGGTCGCCATCTCGCGGCGCAGGCTCTGTTCGGTCCGCAACTCCGAGGTCTGGTCGACCAGCGTGACCAGGCAGCGGTGCCGATCGTGCGAGCCGGCGTGGCGGGCGAACATCACCCGGAAATAGCGGCAATCGACTTCCTCACCGAACTGCCAGGCGATTTCCTCATGCGTGTGGGATGATTCGAGAAATTGCCGGAGTCGGGGTCCGAGCAGGCGGACGACCGGCGATTCGGCCGCGACATGGCCAAGGCCGGCGAAGCGGAACGGTCGATTGATTGCCTCGAATTCGAAGCGATTTTCAAATCGATTGCCGCGTAGCTGGATCACTGCCGCAGGGACTGGCAGGAGATCGAGCACAAGCGTCGCCGCACTGGGCCCGAAGGGACGCGAATCGATGCTCGCCGGTACGGTCTGCGGCGAATCGGATGGCACCGACTGGGTCTGCTCGAACGGCATTGCCCAGTTGGGCTAGCCCAATTTGGTTAAATCCGTCTGAAGCACGCAAAATAACATTGCCGCCCGTGCGCGATCCTTTTGTGAGTGAAAACTCTCAGTCGAAACGATTGTCGCGCGGGAAGCCCGTCGGCGGCATCCGCCCGGCAGCGCCGCGCGCCGCGCGCCACGGCGTGAGATCGCTTTCGGTGCGCGTGCGGCCCTGCTCCCCTCCCATCGTCCAGCTGAGCCCAGCGGCATAGCGGAACGTCACCGCATCGCTCAGTCCCCCATCGCGAAAGCGCTGGAGCTGCACGCCCTGGCCCCGCGCCATTTCGGCGAGTTCGGCAAGCGGGAACACGAGCAGCTTTCGATTGTCGCCGATCGCCGCGACATAGTCGTGATCGGGCGCGATTGGACGGACCACGCGCAGCTGCGCGCCGGGCCGCGGCGTCACCACCTGCTTGCCCTTGCGCGTCTCGGCGATCACGTCCTCGGTCTTGACTGCGAAGCCGCGACCGTCGCTCGCCGCAACGAGCAGCCGTTCGCTCGCACTCGCGGCCAGCAGCGCGACGATCTGCCGTTCGCCTTCGAGGTCGATCATCAGTCGCACCGGCTCGCCGAAGCCGCGCCCGCCCGGAAGCTTGTCGCCGGCGAGCGTGTAGAAGCGGCCGTTGTCGGCGGCGACCAGCAGCTTGTCGGTCGTTTGCGCGCGGACCACGAACGCCAGCGCATCGCCTTCTTTGAACTTGAGGCCGTCGCCCGACAGGTCCTCGACATGGCCCTTCATCGCACGAATCCAGCCGCGCTGTGACAGGATCACGGTGATCGGCTCGCGCTCGATCATCGCTTCGAGCGGGATCTCGCGCGTCGGCCCGGCTTCCTCGATCGTGGTGCGTCGCTTGCCGATCGCAGTGTCCGGCCCATAGCGTTCGCGCACCTTGGCGAGCGCGCGTTTCATCCAGGTGCGCTGCCGCGCGTCCGACGCGAGCAATGCCTCGAGCTCACCCTGCTCCTTGGTCAGCGCATCGCGTTCGCGCTTGAGCTCCATTTCCTCGAGCCGGCGCAGCGAGCGCAGCCGCATGTTGAGGATCGCCTCGGCCTGGCGGTCGGTGAGTTCGAACTCCGCCATCATGATCGGCTTGGGCTCGTCCTCGGTGCGGATGATCTCGATCACACGGTCGAGGTTGAGATAGGCGATGATATAGCCGCCGAGCAGCTCGAGCCGGTCGGCGATCTTTGCGAGCCGGTGCTCGGAGCGGCGGTGCAACACGACGAACTGGTGTTCGACCCAAGCGGCAAGCACGTCGCGCAAGCTCATCACGCGCGGGGTGCGATGCTTGTCGAGCACGTTCAGATTGAGCGGCACGCGGGTCTCGAGATCGGAGAGGCGGAACAGGCTCTCCATCAGTGTCTCGGGATCGACCGTGCGCGCCCGCGGCTCGAGCACGAGGCGGATGTCCTCGGCGCTTTCGTCGCGGATATCGGCCAGGATCGGCAGTTTCTTGTCGTTGATCAGTGCGGCGATCGCTTCGATCAGCTTGCCCTTGGGGACGCCATAGGGGATCTCTGTGACCACCGCGACCCAGGTGCCTCTGCCCTGGTCCTCCTGGTGCCAGCGCGCGCGCACGCGAAATCCGCCGCGTCCGGTCCGATAGGCCTCGGCGATCATCGCCGGCGAATCGACTACGATGCCGCCGGTCGGGAAATCGGGTCCGGTCACATGCTCGAGGATCGCAGCGTCGTCGGCCTTGGGCTCCTCGATCAATCGGATCGCCGCGTCGATCAGTTCAGCGGCGTTGTGCGGCGGAATCGAAGTTGCCATTCCGACCGCGATCCCGGCGGCGCCATTGGCCAGGAGATTGGGGAACAGCCCGGGCAGCAGCTCGGGTTCTTCCTCTTCACCATTATAGGTCAGGCGGAAGTCGGCGGCGTTCTCTTCGAGCCCGTCGAGCAAGTCCATCGCCGGCTGGGTGAGGCGCGCTTCGGTATAGCGTTTGGCGGCGGGACCGTCGCCATCGATGTTGCCGAAATTGCCCTGGGGATCGACCAATGGATAGCGCGTCGAGAAGCTCTGCGCGAGCCGGACCATTGCGTCGTAGACTGCGTCCTCGCCATGCGGATGGAATTTGCCGGTGACGTCGCCGACGATGCGCGAGCATTTCTTATAGGCGTCGGTCGGGTTCAGTCGCAGCTGGCGCATCGCCCACAGCAAGCGCCGATGCACCGGCTTGAGCCCGTCGCGCAGATCGGGGAGCGAGCGCGCGGTGATGGTCGAGAGCGCGTAAACGAGGTAGCGATCGGACAGTGCGCTGTCGAACGGAACGTCGCTCGCGCCGGGCGCCTCCGGAAGTTCGGTATCGAGAGCCATCACGAGCCGATAGCAGTGCCTTTCGACGCACGCCAAGCCGCGCTGCCCGATCGTCCACAATTAAGTGTAATTCTGGCGCGGATTTTGCGATCGAATGCCCGCTACACCATCCGCGGGCGCTCGCGGTCGAGTTCGGCAAGCAGCCATTCGCGAAAGCGCTTGATCTTGGGAACGTTGCGCCGCGCCTCGGGCACTACGAACCAATAGCCGAAACCGCGCGTCGAGACCTGCTCGAACGGCCGCACCAGCCGGCCCTCGGCGAGATCGTTGCGCCAGAAAAAGGGAGTGAGCATCGCCACCCCCTGCCCCGCCATCGCCGCATGACCTTGGTGCGCCTGCGAATCGAGCCGTACGCCGCGCCGCGGCGGTCCCTCGGGAACTTCGACGCCGGCCTCGCGCAGCCACCACACCCACCACGGATCCTCCGGGCTGAGCAGCGGCAATGTCAGAAGATCAGCCGGCACACGCGGGCCATAGCGCGCGTGGAATTCGGGGCTCACCATCGGCGTGAAGTCGATCTGCAACAGCAGGTCGGTCGCCATTCCGGGCCAATCGCCACGCCCCGAACGGATCGCGCAATCGGCTTCCCCCGTCGCTAGATCAACGGGCTTGTCGTTGGCATCGAGCCGCACCGCCATGTCGCGATGCGCCATCTGGAAACTGCCGATGCGCCATGCGAGCCAGGTGTTGGCGAAGGTTTGCGTCGTCGAAATCGCGAGCAGCGACTCGTCTTCGGCGCGCACTTGGGCGAAGGCATGATCGATCGTATCGAACGCGCGGCTGACTTGCGGCGCGACCCGCGCGCCGGCTTCGGTAAGCGCGACGTTGCGGCCGGCTCGGCGAAACAGCGGCGCACCGAGCCGCTCCTCGAGCAGCTTGATCTGATAGCTCACCGCGGCCTGTGTCATGCCCAACTCTTCGGCGGCGCGCGTGTAATTGCCATGCCGCGCGGCGGCCTCGAACACGCGAACAGCGGACAAAGGGGGCAGTCGACGCATTGCAGAATTATAAGCCATGTTGATGAATGCAGTCGATCCTTTTGTTGGCAAAACGGCCTGCGAATTGGCATTTGAGCTGTGCCGCACCGCTGCGGCGCCGGAAGGAGACAGACCATGGATCGCGATTTCGCCGGCCGCACCTGGGCCGAACATCATCAGCAGAGCAGCGCGGCGATTGCCGCATTGATCGACAAGGTGGCTTATGCGTTTCGGCGCCTCAACGCGCTGCAATATGACGCCCCTTGGCGGCATTCGCACCGGACGCTCGTCTGAGCCTCTTGGGGAAACGGGCCTCCGGGCGTTCCGACCTTGTTCAGTGATGTCCCATCGGAGCGGCCGGTTGCGCCGCTCCGTTAGCGTAATCCCAATTTGGCCAAGTCCACCTTCGGGAATTGGACCGAGCAACTCTCACGCCACGACTAGGGCGCTCAAGTCACATTATGGCGAAAATGTGTCTTGCCCTCCCTCTGTGCATTGTGCCACATTGTGGCATAATAAAGGCAAATGGGAGCGGCACGATATGAAAAGGCGCATTGCAACCCTCTCGGTGGTTTCCGCTAGCCTGGCCCTCGCCGCCTGCAGTAAGGCGCCCCGCGCCAGCGAGAGTGCCCGCGACGGCGTCACCGCCGCTTCCGAGGCGTCGTCGGCAGATGCTACCAAGCCTGACCCCAAGAACGCGCTTGCCGCGCATGTTCCGCAGCTCGCCTATCATTACCAGCTGTCCTATCGGCTTGACGGCGACGCGATCGCGCGCGCGCAGGACAGCCATGTCGCGCTGTGCCGCGACCTCGGCCCGGCGCGCTGCCAGCTCGTGGCGATGGAACGCAGCGCGAAGGACGACGGCTATCCCGTCGCGAGCCTCAAGCTCCGTGTTGCGACTGCGATCGCGCCGGCGTTCGCTGCCCGACTGGGCCAGGCCGTCTCGTCGGCCGGCGGTCGCGCGCTCGACACCAATGTCGCGGCCGACGACGTCTCCAAGGAAATCGTCGATACGCAGGCGCGCATCCGGCAGCGCGAACTGCTCGTCCAGCGCATGACCGAGATTCTGCGCACGCGCGACGGCAAGCTCGCCGATCTCGTCGAGACCGAACGCAGCATCGCGCAGGCACAGGAAGAGCTCGACCAGGCCAAAGCCTGGCTCACCGAACTGCAGGGCCGCGTCGCGCTGTCCGATTTCGACATTCGCTACGATGCCGCGAGCATCGCGCGTGTACAGGGCATGAGCGGGCGCCTGGCCGATGCGGCCAGCACGTCGCTTGGCGCGTTTCTCTCCGGCATCCAGGTGCTGGCTACCGTAATGATCTTTCTAGCACCTTGGGTGTTGCTGGGGGCCGCTGGTTTCTGGGCCACTCGCATGGTGCGTCGGCGCTGGTTCGCACCTTTGGCATAAGCAGCATGGCTGATTGCACGGCCATGCCCCTTTGGGTATAGGCTCGCTCCATCTCAGAGCCCCGGCCCGCGCGACTCCGCGCCGCCGGGGCCATGCATTTCAGGGGTATGTGGCGCCATGGCGCACCGGCGACGGCAGATTTACGAAGGCAAGGCGAAGATCCTCTACGAGGGTCCGGAGCCGGGCACGCTGATCCAATATTTCAAGGACGACGCCACTGCGTTCAATGCCCAGAAGAAAGGCACGATCAACGGCAAGGGAGTGCTGAACAACCGCATCTCCGAACACATCTTCACGATGCTCGCGGGGATCGGCGTTCCGACGCACTTCATCCGCCGACTCAATATGCGCGAGCAGCTCATCCGCCAGGTCGAGATCGTGCCTATCGAAGTGGTGGTGCGCAACGTCGTCGCCGGATCGCTCGCGAAGCGACTGGGGATCGAGGAAGGCACGCCGCTGCCGCGGACGATCATCGAATATTATTTCAAGGACGATGCGCTCGGCGACCCGATGGTTACCGACGAACATATCCTGTGCTTCGGCTGGGCCGCGCAGGAAGAGCTGCACGATATGGCGGATATGGCGATCCGCGTGAACGACTTCATGTCTGGGCTGTTCGCGGGTGTCGGCATCAAGCTCGTAGACTTCAAGCTCGAGTTCGGCCGCATCTGGGACAATGACTATAGCCGCATCATCCTGGCCGATGAGATCAGTCCCGACGGCGCGCGCCTTTGGGACATCGCCTCGGGCGAGAAGCTCGACAAGGATCGCTTTCGTCGCGACCTCGGCGGCGAGATCGAGGCCTATCAGGAAGTTGCGCGTCGGCTTGGGTTGCTGCCCGACGGCGATTCGTCGGTGCTCGACCTCGAGACGCATCGCAAGCGCCGCGGAAAATAGAACGCGGCGCTTGCGATTCTCACGCTCGAGCGCTTCTAAGCCTTGCGGCGGGAGCGCGCCGAAGCCATAGGCGAGCGCCATGAAGCTCCGCATCATCGTTACGCTCAAGAACGGCGTGCTCGACCCTCAGGGCAAGGCCATCCAGCACGCGCTCGGCGGCCTCGGTTTCGAAGGCGTGAGCGACGTGCGCGCTGGCAAGATCTTCGAGTTGGATGTCGCCGACGCGACTAGCGACGCCGACGTCGACGCGATGTGCCGCAAGCTGCTCGCGAACACTGTAATCGAAAACTATCGAGTCGAACGCGCATGAAAACCGCCGTGATCGTCTTTCCGGGCTCCAACTGCGACCGCGACCTCGCGGTGGCGCTCGAAGCGGTCACGGGTCGCAAGGCGGCGATGGTGTGGCATGGCGAAAGCGAATTGCCCGACGGAGTCG
>Ga0068861_100000103_pt1 | contig 42239 bp, 36 predicted proteins | sample KBSSwiS42_FD_66593 | JGI IMG/M metagenome (GOLD analysis project Ga0068861, IMG submission 66593) | Switchgrass rhizosphere microbial communities from Kellogg Biological Station, Michigan, USA - KBS Switchgrass S4-2 | ecosystem: Host-associated > Plants > Roots > Rhizosphere > Soil ...
GGGGTCTCGCCGACCATCCAGAACGCCGGCGACGCGCGGATCAAGGGCTTCGAGGCCGAGCTGACCGCCGCGCCCGGCGGCGGCTTCACGCTCCAGGGCTCGCTCGGCTATATCGACGCCACCTACACCAGCGTCCTCGCCCCGGCGCAGGTCGCGGCCAACCCGTTCCAGCAGGGCGTATTCGCGGGGGCCCAGCTTCCCAAGGCGCCGCACTGGAAGATCAACCTGTCGCCGCGCTACCAGGTGCCGCTCGGCGCCGGCACGCTCGTGCTGCTCGCGGATTGGACGCATACTACCGGCATGCGCAACGACACCGAAGGTACTCTCCTGCTGCTGCGCCCGGTCACCGACGTCGTCAACGCCAGTGCGACGTACAAGGCGCCGAGCGGGAATTGGGAGCTGACGGTCGGCGGCACCAACCTGACCAATGTCCGTTATATTGTCACTGGGCAGGCGCAGATCGCAGGTGGCCAGATCTATGGCACCTACAACCGGCCCGCCGAATGGTATGCGCGGCTGGTCTTCAAATTCTGACGCGAGGCGGCTGGCGCGGCGCCGCCGTGCCGGCCGCTTCGCGCGGCAGGGGGCTGTTGCCGGGCGGCGGTCCTTCCTGATCCGCGCGCAGAGACGTCGAGACTCGACGGGGGCTTCCGGCGCTGCAGCCGCGCGAACTCCACCGACGCAAAGAACGCGATGACGTCCGGATTCTGGTCGACCGCCCGGACGCGCGCTGGTCACTTCGCGATGGTCTCGAAAGTGATCAGTGATCGCGAAGTGCTGATCACCTACGCCAATTGGTTGCACCCCGGGCAAGATCGAGCGCAACGATGCGGATCGTGCCGAGAATCAGCAGCATCACTCGGTAGCGGTCTTGTCCGGGCGCAGGCTGGTTCCGGCGCGTTTGGGCCGCAGCGTGGTCACCCAGGACAGCGGATTGAACCACCTGCCGCTGCCGTCATAGCTATGCGTGATCACTTCGGCGCGACCGCTGATCGATGCGATCGGCACCGGCCCGCCCAGGCCGCCGTCGTCGAGTGAAAAGCGGCTGTCGGCGCTCATGTCGCGATTGTCGCCCATTAGGAACAAATGTTCGGCGGGCACGCGCACCGGCCCGAAATTATCGGCGGGGCCGTAAAGATCGTCGCCGAGATCGAGCGTGTTATACGAGACCCCGTTGGGCAAGGTCTCGCGATAGACCGGGACGTGGCAGCCCACCGTGCCGCCGGCGTCGACATCGCGGTAGCGCATCAGGTCGCCCATCTCGCACGGCTGGTTGGGATCGACCGGCAGCGCCACAAGCCCGAGCGGGGTGCGCCGCACCGGAGCTCCGTTCAGGATCAGCTGTCCGTGCGAGACTTGGATCGTGTCGCCGGGCAGCCCGATCACGCGCTTGATCAGATCCTCGCCGTCGCCGCGGCGCACGACCGTGACGATGTCACCGCGGTCGGGCGTGCGGCCGAACAGTCGCCCGGGCATATGGAGATTGCCGTGGACGGCGAGCGACGCGACCGACCAGCCATAGGGATATTTGGCGACGATCAGCTGGTCGCCCTTGAGCAGGGTCGGCATCATCGATTCGGAGGGGATGTACATCCGCCGCGCCGCGGCGGTCTGGAACGCGAACACCCCGAGCGCGCAGGCGCCCCAGCGAAGCGTGGTCTGGATCCAGTTGCTTTGCGTCATCGTCTATTCCTTGCCGAGGGGCGCGCCGGTCGCATCGGCTTCGGCGTCCTCGCTATTCTTGCGGATAATTTCGGCCGATCGCGCCGCGCCGGGGTCGAACAGGACGCCGAACGCCAGCCCGACCATCATTGCCGCGCCCCCGACGCGGCCCTTGAAGTGCTTCCTCGATCCGGTGATGGCGAACGGCAGTGCGGCGATCAGCGCGAACACGATCAGGGCCTCGATCCAGCGCGAAGCCATTGCCGTGGTCAGGCGGTTTCGCGGCCCAGCAGCTCTTCGGCGTTCAGCCCGATGAGCCCGATATAGTCGCGGATCTTGGGCCAGGCGCGCGTCAGGAAGCGCTCGCGCTCGGTAACGCGCAGGCGCTCGACCGCGCCGGGGAGCACGAACATGCCGACGCCGCGACGGACCTCGACATAGCCTTCGTCCTGGAACGCCTGATAGGCCTTGGCAACGGTCAGCGGATTGGCACTGTGCTCGGCCGCGAGGCTGCGCACCGACGGGAGCTGGTCGCCGGCCCGAAAGTCACCGCGCAGGATCGCCGAGGCGATGATCGCGCGCAGCTTCAGGTAAACCGGGCTGTCCTCATGTTCCAGTGCCGCTGTCATGCTGCCTTAATACAGCAATCTGGCGAAACGTCTACCCTAGGGGATTCCACAGATGTACGATTTCGGACAGTTCCGGCCTCGGCCGCTCCTCGAGTTCGCGAGTCGGCGAGCCGATGAATACGAACCCCGCGATCCGCTGCGGCGCCGTGCCGAACAGGTCGCGAACCTGGTCTGAATAGGCCGCCCAGCCGGTCAGCCAGCCGCCGACGAACCCCATCGCATGCGCGGCATGCAGCAGATTCATTGCCGCCGCGCCCGCCGACAGCTGCTGCTCCCACAAGGGGATCTTGGCCTGTTCGACCGGCGCCGATAGCACGACCACCAGCGCCGGCGCCTGATAGGCGAAATCGTCGACCACAGCGGCGATTTCCTTGTCCGACGCACCCGGCCGCTCGGCCCTGAGCGCGCGCGTCAGCCCCGCGGCGAACGCATCGCGCGCGTCAGCGGGCACGATCACGAACCGCCACGGCGCGAGCTTGCCATGATCGGGCGTGCGCGCGGCGATCGCGATCATCTCCATCAGCTGGTCGCGGCTCGGCCCGGGCGCGCCCATGTCGCGCGGCTTGCCCGAACGACGCGTCTGGAGGAGCGAAAGCGGCGTGGAGGCGTCGTTGAACATGGGGGTGCCCCTAGAGCCTGCCACGTGCGCGGGCAACGCCGACAATTGGATCCGAACCTGATCCAAATCCGTCACGCCGGACTTGGTCCGGCGTCTACCCTCAGGCTAAGTTCTGTCCGGATGAGGAAGCGCGAACCTGCGTCGACATCCTGGCAAGCGGCCGCAAGGGCGCGCTTTACACCGGCGTGACGTCTGACCTGATGGCACGGCTTTATCAACACCGTGAAGGCGTCACAGGCGGGTTCACGTCGAAACATCGCGTGCTTCGCCTCGTCTATTTCGAAATGGGCGGCGACATGGAGGCCGCGATTCGCCGCGAGAAGCAGCTCAAACGCTGGCGGCGCGAATGGAAACTCAACCTGATCGAGCGGCACAACCCGAACTGGGTCGATCTCGCGATCGGCCTCGGCTTCCCGCCACTTGATCCACTTGGGCGCGACGCTGAAAAGTAGCCGCCGGACAAATCAACCACAACCGTCATGCCGGACTTGTTCCGCCATCCACCTCACAGAGCACGCAGGCATTGCGGCCTATTCCTCCACGTTGCAGCCAGCGCTTCGCTGTACGGCGGACGCCCGACCAAGTCCGGCGTGACGGTGGTATAGGTCAGATTGCTCGCTCGAAGGCGCAGACTCGCGCTAAGTTAGCGCACGTGGGACCAAGTCGGGCCTGACGACAGGTCGGGAGCAGCGACCTCGCAGCCTCTCAACAATCGGCTTCACAGCGCGCAATTCGCCGCTAGTCTCTCGCGCTTAACCGCATCGGAGCTGCCGCATGGCATCTGCCCCAACCGGCGTCCCCGCCGACGCCAAGACGCTGCTCGGTCATCCGCGCGGCCTGTTCATGCTGTTCTTCGCCGAGATGTGGGAGCGTTTCTCCTATTACGGGATGCGCGCCATCCTGATCTTCTATCTCACCAAGCACTTCCTGTTCACCGAGGAACCCGCCTACGGAGTCTACGGCGCCTATACCTCGCTGGTGTACATCACCCCCGTGATCGGCGGCTATCTCGCCGATCGGTTCCTCGGCGCGCGCAAGGCGGTGCTGTTCGGCGGCATCTTCATTGCCCTCGGGCACCTGCTGATCGCAGTCTTCGAGGGGCCAGCCGGGACGCAGGGGCTCTACCTCGACAGCTTCTATTTCGCGCTCGCGTGCATCGTCGTCGGTACCGGCTTCTTGAAGGCGAACATCTCGGTGCTGGTCGGTCAACTCTATCCGCGCGAGGACGTGCGGCGCGATCCGGCTTTTTCGATCTTCTACATGGGGATCAACCTCGGTGCCTGGATCGGACCGATCATCGTCGGCTATCTGGGCGAGCGCGTGGGCTGGGGCTGGGGTTTTGGCGCCGCTGGCATCGGCATGCTCGCCGGGCTCGTCGTGTTCGTGCTGTTGCGGCGCGATCTCTATTCCGCCGGCGCCCCGCCCGAGCCGGATCGGTTGCGCGCGCCGCTGGTCGCCGGCCTATCGCGCGAATGGCTGATCTATCTCGGCACGCTCGGCGGGGTCGTGCTTAGTTGGCTGCTGATCCGCGACGTCAATCTGGTCGGCGGCATCCTCAGCGTGTTCTCGGTGCTGGTGGTGCTCTACATCCTTTATCGTGCGCTGTTCACCTTGCCTGCCGTCGAGCGCGACCGGCTGTTCGCCGCGCTCTATCTGATCATCCTGTCGCCCCTGTTCTGGGCTTTGTTCGAGCAGGCCGGATCGTCGCTCAACGTCTTTACCGATCAGCGCGTCGAGCGCCATTTGTTCGGTTGGGACGTGCCGGCCTCGTGGTTCCAGGCAGTCAATTCGATCTGGATCATCACGCTCGCCCCGGCGTTCGCCGGACTCTGGACCTGGCTCGCCAAGCGCGGGCTCGAGCCGAGCGCGCCACTCAAATTCGCGCTAGGGCTGATCCAGGTCGGGCTCGGTTTCCTCGTCTTGGTCGCGGGGGCGGGGCGCGACGGCACGCTGACGCCGATGGTCTACATCATCCTGATCTACCTGCTCCACTCGACGGCCGAGCTCTGCTTCTCGCCCGTGGGCTTGTCGAACATGACCAAGCTGTCGGTGCCGAGCATGACCGGGCTGATGATGGGCACCTGGTTCCTTGCGACGGCGGGCGGCAATTTCATGGCGGCCAAGATCGCCCAGGCGACCGGCGGCGAGGGCGCGACGCCCGACACCGTGCTCGACGTCTATCAGCGGATCGGCTGGTACGTGCTTGTCATCGGGCTGATTGCGGTGCCGGTGAGCTGGGGGATCAAGCGGCTGATGCATCTCGACACGCTCGGCGGCCCGACGTTGGCCGGTCTCGCCGAAGTCGGCGAGCCGGCCGCGGCGGGAACGCGCACGGCCGGCGAGACGATCTGATCGGCGGGGCAATCCTCCTCCGCACGGAGGAGGACAGCGGCCGGTCGCAGGTCAAGCCGCCACCGGCTCCGGCATCTTGATCCCGGTCTTCTCCAGCAGCACGCCCCAGCTGGTCGCCTGCATGCTCGGACGTGCCTGCATTCGCGCGAGCCACGCCGCGAGGTTGGGCTCGCCGAGCAGCAGCGCCTGGCCCTCGGCAAAGCCCGGCAGATAGTCGATGTGCGGCACCAGCATCAGGTCGGCTAGCGACAGCTTGTCCCCGGTCAGATAAGGCTGGTCGCCCAGCAGCTCGGCGATCACCGCAAGCGCATGCGCCGCCGCCGGGATCGCCGCGCGCGCCGCTTCGTGGTCGGCGGGAATGCCCAGCTGGTGCGCGATGCCGAGCGGAAACGACACCGCGCCGCTCACGCGTTCGCGGACATAGGCATCGGTGATCCCGATCAGCTGGTCCATCCGCGCGATCGCTCGGTCGCCCTGCGGCGTGAGCGAAGGCTCCGGCACGACCCGCTCGACATAGCGCAGGAACGCCTGCGTCTCGTAGAAGGCGAAGTCGCCGTCGGCGAACGCCGGAATCTTTCCGAACGGCTGCAGTTTCATATAGTCGGGCGAATGTTGCGCGCCGAACCCGATCGCGTCGAAGCGATAGGGCACGCCCTTCTCCTCGAGTAACAGCAGCGGCGCGCGGACATAGGGGCTGCCGGGAATTCCGGTAACGACGAACTCGGTCATGCGTCTTCTCCTTCGTTGGCAAAGTCGGCGAATTCCTGGAGATGCTTGGGCCAGCCGCCACCCAGCTGCGCGGCGACCTTCTCGGCGCTGGGGCCGAAGCGTTCGAGATCGCGATGCTCGAGCGTGACGCGCGTGCCGCTGCCTTCGGGTTCGAAGGTCACTTCGACTTCGGTCACGCAGCCCAGGCCGTATTTGAAATTGGCGTTGAGGTGCCAGGCGAGCAGTACGCGGTGCGGCGGCTCCCAGGCGACGACCTTGCCCCAGTCGCATTCCACGCCTTCCGCGTCGCGCTCGTACCAGCGCCCGCCGGCGTGCGGCTCGATCACGATCGCCTCGTGCGGATTGGCGCCGATCGTCCGGCCCTTGGCCCACCATTCGCCGATGCGCGTGGTGAACACCGCGAAGGCGCGATCGGGGGGTAGCTTGACGGAAACGCTTTGCACGATCGGCGCGATGGTCATTGGTCCCCCTCGTCAGGCAGTTGGTCGGCGAAGCTCTGGAAGTCGGCGAGCGCGAGCGCCCAGAATTGATCGAGCCATTCGCGCAGTGCGCCCAGGCCGCGCGGATCCAGGCGATAGATGCGGCGCGTGCCATCGGCACTGTCGGTCACGAGCCCGGCCTCCTTGAGCACCTTCAAATGCTGCGACACCGCCGGCCGCGACACCGGCAGTTCTTCGGCGATCGCCCCCACCGCCGCGGGACCGCGCGCGACGCGTTCGAACACGGCGCGGCGCGTCGGGTCGGCAAGGGCGTCCAGGGCAATGGCGATTCGGTTAGTCATCACTAACGGTTAGTAGATACTAACCAATGAGTCAACCGCTTTGGCTCGCTGTCGGGTCATAGTCGGGATCGTGCGCTTGGCCGGGCGCGTCGTGCGCGGGGCGGCGCGAGTCGGATGAGCGGGCAGGGGCGGTGACCGCGCCGCATCTTGCATTCTCCGCCAATACTGAGGGTTACTTAGAAATAACTACGTTACTGAGGAAGAACATGCTCAATCGAGCTGCTACGAATATGGCCCTTACATTTCGCTTTATGTATCCTATATTCAAGCGTGACAGCACCGCTGTATTGACGGTCTACTCGGCAATGCCTTCGTCATAAGACCGTCCTAAGGGTAATCATGAGAAATAAATTGATAATCGCGCTGCTGTGCAGTGTCGCCTTTTCTGGAGCGGCAAGCGCCCAGTCGGAACGCGAAATTCTCAAGGATCAGAAAGCGGTCGCGGCGCAGCAGGTGCAGCTGGACGATGCCAAGGATCGCGGTACTGCCGGCGACGTGCGCAAGGCCAGCGATCAGCTTGACGGTGCGCGCCAGGAGCTCCGGGAAGACCGTAGCGACCAGCTGACGAGCCGATACCAGTCACCCTATCGCAACTGGAGCCAGAGCACGCCCGCGGTGGGCTCACAGCTGCGGTCGAAATTTTATGGCACGCGCTACGTCATCTCGAACCCCGAGCATTATCAGCTTGCTTCGGCTGCATCCGATCAGCGCTGGATACGCTATGGCGACGATATCCTGCTTGTGAACGTGCGCAGCGGTCGCGTCGAAGGGGTCTCGCCGACGCGATATCGCGACTTGTGAGTGCGGATCGGCCCGGCATGGCGCCGCCGGGCCGTTCGTTTCGTCAAACGTCTGGCGCCGTTCGAAATCGTTACCGGCTATGGCTCACGCTCCGCGAGCCTCCGGCTTCCGAAGGCTGCGGCCATGGAACATACCACGTCCAAATCCCGCGACGTCGCCAGCAGTCTCGGCATGGCGGTGGTGTTCGCTTCCACAACGCCGCTCCTGCTGCTCGATGCCGACCTCACGATCGAGGCGGCGAGCGGCTCCTTTTGCCGCGCTTTCGACCTCGGGCCCGACAAAGTGACGGGCGCGGATTTGGCGACGCTCGGATCGGGCGAATGGAGTGGCCCGCAACTTCGTTCGCTTCTCCAGGCAACTCTCGCCGGCGATGCCGCAATTGACGCCTATGAACTGGATCTGGTCCGCACGGACCTGCCGACGCGCCACTTGATCCTCAATGCCCACCGGCTCGACTATGTCGGATCGGAAGATGCTCGGATCGCGCTTGCCGTTTTGGATGTGACAGAGGCGCGCCTCACCGAAAAGCTGAAGGACGATGCCGTCCGCGAAAAGCAGGTCCTGTTGCAGGAGCTTCACCACCGTGTCGCGAACAGCCTTCAGATCATCGCCAGCGTTCTCATGCTCAGTGCGCGGAAGGTGCAGTCGGACGAGGCCCGCAACCATCTCCACGATGCCCATCACCGGGTCATGTCGATCGCGACTCTCCAGCGCCAGCTCTCCGCCCCCAGGGCCGGCGACGTGGTGCTGCAATCCTATTTCACCGAGTTGTGCGACAGCATCGGGGCCGCGATGATCTACGATCGGCGGCTGCTGGCGCTCAGTGCGATCGTCGACGAAAGTATCACCAGCTCGGAAGTATCGGTCAGCCTCGGCCTGATCGTGACCGAGCTGGTCATCAATTCGTTGAAGCACGCGTTTCCGGATCGGGCGCGGCCGGGGCAGATCACTGTCGAATATAGCAAGCAGTCCAGCGGGTGGCGGCTTGCCGTCGACGACAATGGCGTCGGCATGCCGGCGGATCGGGCAGACCGGAAGTCCGGGCTGGGGACCGGCATCGTCGACGCGCTGGCCCGGCAGCTCGGCGCATCCGTGACCATCACCGACGCTAACCCGGGAACGCGCGTCGCTATCGTATGCCCTTGAAGATGGGCTTACTACGTCGCGCGCGGGTCGGCTGCGCCCGTTTGCGTTTCCGACAATAGGAAAGGAGAGCCAGTGCGCCTTCCCACCAAAGCCGTGATCGTCGTGCGTCTGCTCTATGGGCTGTTCTTTGCCAGCACAGGATTCGTGATCGCGATCTTTTCGACACTGGGATGGCCGAGCCCGCGCCAGCCGACGCTCGCCGCCCAGGCCTTCACCGATGCGCTCGACGCGGCAAGGATCATCAACCCGCTGCTGTCGGCGACCTATATCGGAGGCGGATTGTCGCTGCTGTTCGACCGTACCGCTCCGCTCGGTGTCGTCCTGCTCGCTCCCGCGATCGGCACGATCTTCTTTTTCCATCTCGTGTTGAGCGGCGCGGTGGTCTGGGGCACCGCGAACGCATTGTGCTTGGCAATCTTGGCGTGGAGCTACCGCGACCGGCTCAGCGGCCTGTGGACGTACGCTCCTGCCGTACCCGCGCCCGGCCGCGAGACCAGCTAGTCTGACCGGATCGCCATCAAAATATGGGCTATCACGGTTTCTTGGTCGGAGGCGATCATGACTCTGGCGAGCCGCGGTTGAACTTGGCCGGGCAAATCGGCGACGCAAGAAGTTTGCCGCCTCGCGAACCAGAGGGTTTTCGCGTACACCGCACCCTGCACTTCCCGGAAGGGATCCCATGCACCTCGTCTTGCTCGCCGCGTTCGCGTTCGTCGGCACGCACTTCCTGCTGTCCGCCAGCACGCTGCGCTCGGTGCTGGTGCGGGGTCTCGGCGAAGCCGGCTTCCTGGGCCTCTATGTCGTCGTGGCATTCGCAACGATCGGATGGCTGGCCTATGCCTATATCGCTGCGCCGGCCGAGCCGCTGTTGTGGCCGGTGCGCGACGGCGCCTGGACCGGCGTAACGGTGCTGATGCTGCTCGCGTCGATACTCCTGGCGGGCTCGCTGTTCGGCAATCCCGCCATGCCCGACCCGACCGGCAGCGCGATTGCGGTACCCGCGGCCACCGGAGTCTATGCCATCACGCGCCATCCGATGATGTGGGCGTTCGCGCTCTGGGGCGTGGCGCACATCGGCGTGTTCCCGGTCGCGTCGAACATCGTCGTTGCCGCGGCGGTGATCGTGCTCGCGCTGGTCGGCTCGGCGCTGCAGGATCGCAAGAAGGAACGGTTCAAGCCTGCGCTGTGGCGCGATTGGGAGGCACGGACGTCCTATTGGCCGTTCGCGGCACTGCTCACCGGCCGTCGGCGCTGGTCCGAAACCTGGCCGGGCTGGCGCGCACTGCTCCTCGGACTGGCGATCTGGCTTGCCGCCACCTGGGCGCACATTCCGGTTTCGAGCTGGCACGCGGGCATCTGGAAGTGGATCGGGTGACGCGCGCGGACGCGATCGTCAGGTCTCTTCGCGCGCCGTCGCGAGGCCGCGCACCAAGGCGTCCAGCCCCTTCTCGAACGACGCATCGAAATCCATGATCTCGCGCAGAAAGTCGCGCATCGGCCCATTGGCTTCGAACGATTCCCAGCCCAGCGCGAACGAGATCACTGCCGCCTGACACAGCAAGGCCCGGCTTTCGTCGAGGCCCAATGCCGTCAGAGGCGCCGCGATCCGGTCCGCGTGCGCGGCCGGGTCGGTCGGGGTCGGCGGGCGCGCGACTGCGCACAAACGCGCCCCGTCGCGCCGCGCCGCGAAGCTCGAGCGCAACGCGCGCCCGAAGCGCCGCAACCAGTCCTGCCAGTGTCCGGCGATCGGCGCATCGGCATAGGCCGCCGCGTAAATCTCGCGCGCCATCAGCCCGAGCAGCTCGGCCTTATCGCCGATATGCCAATAGAGGGCAGGGGCCTGGACGCCCAGCCGCGACGCAAGCCGCCGCATGCTCAGTCGGTCGAGCCCATCCTCTTCGAGCTGCGCAAAGGCGGCAGCGACGAGCCGGTCACGATCGAGGCCGGGAGCGAGCGTTTGAGCCATGCGGAAGGATTGACTCCTTAACAGTGTTAAGTCAACAAATGCGAATGGAGACGAGCCGAGAGACACGACGATGACCTATGTGCGCAACGCCTGGTATGTGGCCGGCTGGGAACAGGAACTCGCCCCGGAGACGCCGTTCGCGCTCACTATTCTCGGCGAAAGAATCGTGGTCTGGAAAACCCTTTCGGGTGCGTTCCATGCGCTCGAGGATCGCTGCGTGCATCGTCTGGCGCCGCTGTCGCTGGGCCGCTGCGAAGGCGAGCGCCTTCGGTGCATGTACCATGGGCTGTTGTTCGACTCGGACGGAAGCGTCGTCGAAATTCCCGGCCAGCACACGATTCCGCCGCGCGCCAGAGTGAAGCGCTATCCTGTCGTCATCCGTCACGACTGGGTGTGGATCTGGATGGGCGAGCCGGAGGCGGCGGATCCCGCGCTCATCCCGCCTGCCGTCGGGACCGAGAGTGCGGACCATATTCTCGGGCGCGGGTCGCTCGATTATGCGGCCGAGGCGCGGCTGATCAACGACAATCTGCTCGATTTCAGCCATCTGTCCTATGTCCACGCCAACAGCTTCGGCACCGGACCGCAATTTGCGCAGTCGCTGCCGACGATAACGCCGCTCGCGCGCGGCGTTCGATTCGAGCGCTGGATCACCGGCACATACGGAGCCAGCAACCGCAAGTCCGCCGAGCCGGTCGACGGATGGCAGACCTATGATTTCTTGATCCCGGGGGTCTTGCTGATGTGGAGCGCCAACTATCCGGCAGGCACCGCCGAACGCCTCGGCTTCGCGCCTCCGCAGCCCGAGGCGGCCATCAGCGGTCTGAATTTCACCAGCCAGGCCGTCACGCCAATGGCCGATCGAAGTTCCCGCTATTTCTTCTCCTGGGGCCCGCACCGCAAGCACGGCGACGAGGCGATGCGCGATGCCATGATGAAGATGGCGGACATGGCGTTCGCCGAGGACAAGGTCATGATAGAGGCGCAGCAGCGCGTCATCGACATGACCGCCGACCCGGTGATCATGCCCACGGTGCATGACCGCGGCGTGACTCTGTTCAATCGGCTCGTCGAGAAGCTCGCACGCGGCGAGCGCGATCCCCGGCAGCGTGCAGCATGACGGCCGGCGCGCTCCGCTTCTCCGAAGACGATTATCACCGCTACATCCACGCGTTCAACACACGCGACTATGCGGGTCTGGAACGCTTCTTCGCCGAGGATTTCGTTCTCGAAAACGCGGGATTCGCCGTGCGCGGCAAGCCCGCCTTCCGCGAATTCTACGCCTTTTTCCACGCCTATTGCCACGAAGAAGTCGTGTTCAAGGGCTTCTATCCCGGCAGGGATGGGTTCGTTGCCAATGTGATGATCCGGTTCACGGGCTTGCAGGCGCTTTCGCAGGGCGTGCTCGACGCGAAAGGCTATCCCGGCATGACGCCCATTCCGGTGGGCGCGACTGTCGAGGTGGAATTCCTGATCCTCTATCTGCTCGACGGCCAGGGAATGATCCGCCACATCAAGGGCGCGGTGTGGGTGCCGGAGGTACCCGCCGGCGGCGCTTGAGCCGTCACTGCGGCCGGGCTTTGTGCAGGTGCCGCGGCCGTCATTCGCGCCGTCGCTTCGCCAATGAAGCCACTCTCAGCGGGCATCATCGATCGCCTCGCGAAGCATCTCTATCGCGACGGCCAGGCAGCGCAGGCGCACTGGGCCCCGCCCGATATTCCCGAAATGCTCCTCGCGGTGCGACGTTGCCTGGCCGGAACGGGCGCACGCGAAATGCACGAGTCCCGGTTCGTCGTCGGGGCCGGCGGGACCGGCGAAGCCGGTGATCGCGATCGCGACATCGCCATGCGATCGGTCCAGCGCGCCCTGCGCCATAGCGATCGCCGTGTCGCGACTGACGGCGCCGCAGCGTTCGATGATTTCGCCTTCGATCGCCAGCAATTCGCATTTGGCTTCGTCGGTATAGACGACGAAGCCTCGCTCGAACGCCCGGCTCGCGCCCTCGACGTCGGTCAACAGCGAGGCGACCAACCCCCCGGTGCAACTTTCCGCAGTAACGATCGACAGGCCCTGCGCGCACGCCCGTTCCAGCAAGGCGCGCGCGGCCGCTTCGACCTCGTCCGGCACGATGGCGAGCAGCTCGCTCATCGCTTCTCTTCGCGCTCCTGCACCTGATAGGAAATCCAGCGCAGCAGCATGCCCAGTATCGAGGCGAGCATTCCGCCGATCAGGCAGGCCGTGAGCACGGGGTGCTCGCTGGCCGCCTTCCACGATACGATGCCCAGCAAGAGGACGCTGAGCGTCGAAACGAGATAGCCCGCAGTTTTGATCGTGTTGGACGCACGCATCGGTCGTCAGTACGCGATCTGGGGCAGCATGGCGTCCGCCTCGCCCCTTCCGGCCATGGCCTCCGCGCGCGCGTCGCCCGTGCGCCGGATGAATTTGGCGCGGTCCTCGACCATTTCCCGACTGCGCATTCCAACTCTCCAAAGACGCATTTCCGCGCCCGGAGCGGGCAAATGCGTTGTGTCGTCTCGAGGGCCAGTAAACTCTCGATAATGGCCGTTTGATCCCCATTCGCAGTGTACACGCACCCTCGATTTCGGCGCGCGCGGCAGCCTCGATCTCAAGCGCTGGGACCATATCGGCAATCGGTCGCTTGCGATCGTCAGGCCACCTTCTCCGGCACGTCTGGAACGGCCTCGCCCGGGCCCGGGAACTCGGTGTGCGTGATCGACACCTTCGTTCCGGGATTCGCGGCTTCCGTTTTCACTATGGCCTCGAGCTGGCTTGCCAGCGCGATGATGACGCTGGTGCCGAGGCCGGGCGTGGCCCCGAGCAACGACTTGGTCGTGCCGACGCCGTCGTCGCTGACGGACAATTTCCAGTCCTGCCCTTTCGAGCGATAATCTACGGCAATCGTGCCCTTCCGCTCGTCGGGAAAGGCGTGCTTGAGTGCATTGATCACCAGCTCCGTGACGATCAGCCCGAGGCTGACGGAGATGTCGGCTTTCACTCTGGTGTCATCGGCGGTCACGGTGAGCGACAACTGGTCATGATCGTGGATCATTGAAGCGCCCAGGCTCTCGCACAGCTGAGCAAAATAGCTGCGCAGCTCAATGTCACCCAGCCGAGAAACGACGAGTTGCTGCTGAAGCGTGGCAATGGACATTACCCGGTTGTGCGCATCCCGAAGATGGTTGCGAGTCTCTTCGGATTGCACGCGACGCGCGCTCTGCATCAGCACGCTGGCAATGATCTGCAGGCTGTTCGCGACGCGATGCTGAAGCTCTTGAAGCAGGATCGCCTTTTCACGCAGCAGATCGTCCTTGACCTTCTCGCTGATCCGCGCCTCGGTGACGTCCGAGATCGTGAGCAGAAGCCGCCCCTGTTCGTCATTGCCATAGTCGAGCTTTTGCGCATTGAGAACGAGGCGGCGCGACGCACCGGCCCGCTTGAGGTCCATCTCATACGCCTCGATCCTGGCATTGTCGGAAAGCGTTGCGCGGAGCAGCGAGCGAAGCTGCGGCACGTCCCATTCTCCGGCGCCGAGCTGGAACAACGGTTGACCGGCGACATTCTGTGGAGAGAGTGCGAAGGCCCGGTAAAATGAGGCACTCGCCGCAATCACCGCCATGCTCTCGTCCAGCAGCAATGCGGGAGCGTAAGACGAAGCAACGATCGCCAGCGCGAGATTAAGTCCTACTTCGGGATCGCGGGTTCGATTCACTTGATGCCCCCTTCCGGGGATGTCGGCGGACTTTCGGAGGTGAAAGCTGAGCCGGTAAGCCGAGTGTCCTTGCCCCTCGCGAACGGGAGGCGGACGCTCACGGAACTGTAGCACGGACCGTGCGGATCGCTTGCATCTATTCGGACAAGGGCTTCGTGCGCGCCGGCAGGGTGCGAGCAAAGCGCCGGTTGGGCCTTCGCTATCCGTGGACGGCGCCCGCACTTCGATCGGTCGCGGACCGGCCGCCCCATAGGAGAAGGATCTTGTAGCCGACGCCAGCTAGGATTCTGCGGCAGACGCCGGCTACCATCCGAATGCGAAACCATGGGGGAGTACGCAATCCGGACGTGATGAGACCCGCGGCGGTTCGAGCGTGGAATGAACGACCGCGTACCTCGACAGCCTAACGGCCGGCTGGCGCGAAAGACCCATCCGCGGCAACAAATTCGCCTGGGGTCAAGTTTTCTGGCAAATTCGTCATCGGTGACGAGGTGAGACCCGATAATACGACAGTTCGCAACAACCTCTCCCAAGAAGCGGGTCGTCGCCGAGTCGTTCGACCGGTAATTGTCGAAGATTCATCGCGCCGAAAACACGCACTTCCATAACGAGTCGCTTTATTTTCGCCCAAAAGGCGTTGGTGATTGACTCGCGCGTCGAGGTGGGGACGTAAAACGCCTCCTAAGATCTCCGGAGGAAGGGCGTGCGCCAGTCAAGCGACCGATACGGCGTAAACTTGCCGTGAATATCGGCCGCTTTGGTGGCAATGTGAATTCGAATTGTCTCACATCGATGATACAAGTGGCAGCGGGGAGGGTCTTGCCATGTTTCCGATACGAGTGGCTCTGGTCTCGCAGTCCAGCCAAATCGACTTCGTCGCGCTCTCGAAGGCTGCGAACGCCATAAACCTGCAAGTCTCGCGCGATTTCATGCCGATCTGGGGTGTCAGCGCCACGGTTGTGGCATTGCCTGACGAAGCCGCGATCACGCCCGGTCTCTGGCCGGTCTATATCGTCGACGTTGTCGGCCTCAACGGCGCGCTGGGATTTCATCTCAACGCGCACAACCAACCCTTCGCGCGCGTGCAGGCAGGATCGACCTGGACGTTGACCGCGAGCCACGAAGTCCTCGAGATGCTCGCCGATCCGAGCGGGAATCGCCTCGTCTCGGCCACATCGGTCGAGATCGTGGACGACGAGGTGCGCGACGGGGACGGGAAGTTCGAATATCTCGTAGAGGTCTGTGATCCAAGCGAGGATGCCGCGAACGCCTATCTAATCGATAGCGTGCTCGTTTCGGACTTTTACACACCGCGTTATTTCGACCCGGTCGCGGCAGTGGCGGTCCGCTACAGCTATAGCGGCAAGATCAGGCGGCCGCGACAATTGCTCCCGAATGGCTATTTGAGCTGGATCAACCCGATTACGCAGACGCTTCAGCAGGCCCGGGCCTTTGGAGCGCCCGAAATCATCGATCGCGGACCGATAGAATTGTCGCCTGGCGCAGGGCCCAGTTCCTCGCTTCGCGGGACAGTCGACAAGCTGACGACGCCTCCGGTCGACCTTTCGAACTTGGCAACCGGCATTTCGATCGTCCAGCGGCGCGAGAATCGCAGTGCGTTTCTCGCGGAGGCCGATGCCCTTCGCGCCGCCAGCTTTTCTGCGATCAATCGCGAAGTGAAGCTGGAGGCGATTGCCACCGCCATGCCGGGAGGCGAGCCGGTGACTGTGCCCGCACCACCCGCGCCGACGATGGACGCTCGGGCCATTGCAGCGCTTTCGGTTCCGGGTGTGATCGCCGCGCGTGTGGGGCGACAGATGGTGGACGGCTGGCCCACCGGCGGACCGGCCTATGTGGTGACGGTGAAGCCTGCCGCGATGTCGGAAGTCGCCTATCATATTCCGACGGCGATCGATGGCGTTCCGGTCGATTTGCGGCCGGCATCCGCCATCGACCTGCTCGCCGACGAAGATCCGCTTCGATTTGCGGTCATGGCTGACGCACGCCACGAACTTCGCAAGCCATCCTTTCCGGACGAGATCAAATTCGACGAAGCGGGGCAGCCGTTGCCGGCGCCCGCCGACTTGGGTGTAGCGCTTGCGGCGGCGCGACCCGGCAAGCCTCACCTCGAATACAGCGCTCCCGCGGGTGTGGCACTCGGCGCTATCGAGGATGATTTCACGCTGGTCCTTCATGTGAGCCCCGACGCGGGCTGGCCCGAGCTTCAGCGCTTCCTTGCGCAGGCGGCTCCGCGACTCGTAGTCGGCATGTATGACTTCACGTCGAAACACATCCTCGACGCTGTCGAACAGGCCCTGTCAGGGCATGAGATGATCCTCACGCTCGATCATCCCGCGAAAAATGGCTCTGCCGATCAAACCGACGAAGAGACGATCGATGCGCTGGGCCATACCGTGACGCATCTCTCCGCCGCGTGGGCGCTCACCAACAGCGATCCGAAAGCGTCCGACTGGATCTATCCCAACGCCTATCACATCAAGGTCGCCGTTCGCGACGACGACACGCTTTGGCTTTCGAGCGGCAACTGGAACAACAGCAACCAGCCCGAAATCGACCCCAGCGATCTCTCCGCCGCATTGAAGATCGCGAAAGTGCATGACCGCGATTGGCACGTGGTCGCCACCAACAAGCGGCTCGCCGATACCTTCCGTACCTATTTGCAGCACGACTTCACGGTCGCCGCCGGTCACCAGGCGGACGATGCCGCACTCGCGGCGTTCACGGCTGCGGCACCCGACCTTCCCGACCTGTCGACGCTCGAGCTCGCCGGGGAGCTTTTCGCCGCCGGACGCACCTTCCGCAAACTCTTCCCGGCCAAGACGATCACTGGCCGCTTCCGTGTGCAACCGTTGCTGACGCCGGACAATTATCATGATCATGTGCTGGATTTGATCCGGAGCGCGACGGCACGCTTCTACATGCAGACTCAGTATATTCATCCCGGCTCCGGCCCCAATGACGCGAAGCACAACGAGCTGATTGCGGCTGTGCAGAAGCTGATCGACGATGGTGTGGATGTCCGCATCATCTGCAGCGAGTTCGAGACCGCGGCCTGGTTGGAAAAGCTGTCCGCCACGGGGTTCGATATCCGCGTCCTTCGCGTGCAGCCAAAGGTTCATAACAAAGGGATCATCGTCGACAGCAAGACGGTGATGGTTTCCAGCCAGAACTGGTCCGCCGACGGCACCCTTCGCAATCGCGACGCTGGCCTGATCATTTCGAGCGAGGAAGCCGCAGCCTATTATGAGCCGATTTTCCTGCATGATTGGGAAAATCTGGCGGCGCAGCGGGCAATATCCTGAGCAGCGGCTCGACCCGAGGCGCGAAGCAACTTGAGCTTGTCAGGCTCATCCCGACCGACTTGCCCGGACGCTCAGCCACCGATCGCCGGGTCTTCCGGCGTAGCGACGTACTTCGCCGACGGTCCAGCCGGCGTCGGCGACTGTGCTCCGCAAGTCGGGCTCGCGCCAATAGGTCTCGACGTAGCGCCGAGGTGCGGCGTCGTCGCCTTCTATCGACACATCTTCCCCCTCTCCCTCTCTGAGCGATGCGTGGAGTGGGCCTCCCACCCGGGTTGCCGCGGCGAGCCGTCCAAGCACGATGGCCAAGTCCTGTCGCGCCACATGAATCAGGCAGGCACAGGCCCAGACGCCGTCATAGGGGATGCCCGGACGCCACGGGTCGGTCAGATCGTCGGTCAGAGGGTCCAACCTATCGGCCGCGAAGCCTCGCTCGCGGAGCAGTCGCACGAACCCCTCGGAAACATCGGTGCGGCGAACGCTGATCCCGCGCTGCTCGAGCGCAAGCGCATCGCGCCCGCCGCCGCTGCCGATCTCGAGCACGCGGCCCGAGCCGCCCAGCCCGCTCACGAACGCATCGATTTCTTTCGCCACCCAGTCGGGCATCGCCGCGGCCTCGGCAGCATATTCCGCCGCGACCGCATCATAGGACAATATGGTGTCCCGGTCGGTGCTCATTCCTGCGCTCCTCCACACATGGTATCGACGAAGCCGTATTCCTGTGGGATGCCATATACCGATGACGCGCTCGAGCTTGATAACGCGGCGCGGCGCGCTTGCCGGAAGCCTGGCGATGAGCGCGAGCGGCGCCTTGACGCGCATCCCAAAGCTTCAAGAACGTACGCTCTTGCTCTGGTACAGGCAGCCCGCCGCGGCATGGACCGAAGCGCTTCCGATCGGCAACGGCCGGTTAGGCGCGATGGTGTTCGGACGAGTGGCGCAGGAACGACTGCAACTGAACCACGACACGCTCTGGGCCGGCTCGCCTTATTCCGCCGACAATCCCGATGGGCGTGCGGCGCTGGCGGAAGTGCGCCGCCTGGTCGCGGCCGGTCGCTACAAGGACGCCGAGCAGCTCGCCAGCGCGCATGTCATGGGCAAGCCGCTGGTACAGATGCCCTATGGCACGCTCGGCGATCTCCTGCTGACATTTCCCGCCGGCCAACGCCCGGCCGATTATCGTCGCGAACTCGATCTCGAAACCGCGCTGGCCGGCGTCGCCTTCCGCTCCGGCTCGGGCGAGGTCCGGCGCGAAATCTTCGCTTCCGCGCTGGACCAGCTGATCGTCGTGCGCATCGAAGGCGAGCGGGGCGGGGCAGACTTTGACCTGACCTATCGCGGACCGAGGAAGGCCCTCTATCCCGCCGAGGAATATGGCGGCGCGAAGCAGGCCCCGGCGCCTCCGCTCCCGACGGACTGGCTGATGCACGAGCCAGAAGCGCCGCAAACCGCGGGCGTCACGATCGCCGCGGACGGACCCAATGCGCTTCTGATCACCGGCGCGAATGAGCCGAGTTCGGGAGTCCCGGCCGGCCTCACCTTCGCCGTGCGCGTCGAGGCAGCGAGCGACGGCCGGGTGCAGGCGTCGGGCGACGGCCTGCGCGTGCGCGGTGCGAAGACGGTCACTTTGCGCATCGCGGCTGCTACCAGCTATCGAAGCTTCCAGGACGTTGGCGCTGACCCGGTCGCGACGGCTCGCGCCGCCTGTGGGGCAGCAGCCGGCCGATCCTATGCGGAGCTGCGCGCGCGCCATGTCGCGGATTATCGCGCGCTGTTCGGCACGCTTTCGATCGACCTCGGGCAAGGTGGCGGACCGCGCCTGCCGACCGACGTGCGCGTCAAGCAAGCCGAAAGTGCGGACGATCCGGCGCTGGCGGCGCTCTATCTGCAATATGCGCGCTATTTGATGATCGCCTGCTCGCGCCCGGGCGGACAGGCGGCGAACCTGCAGGGCCTGTGGAATGAGGGCACCAATCCGCCCTGGGGCGGCAAATACACGATCAACATCAATACCGAGATGAACTATTGGCCCGCGGGTCCGACCGGATTGCGTTCCTGCACGGAACCGCTGCTGCGCCTGGTCGAGGATCTCGCCGTCACTGGCGCCAGGACGGCGCAGCTGCTCTACGGTGCGCGTGGCTGGGTAGCGCACCACAATAGCGACCTTTGGCGCTCGACGGCGCCCGACGACGGTCCGCTCTGGGGCTTGTGGCCGTGCGGCGGTGCCTGGCTCTGCAACACGCTGTGGACAGACTGGCAATATGCGCGCGATCCGGCGGTGCTCGCGCGGCTCTATCCCTTGCTGAAGGGCGCCGCGCTGTTCTTTGTCGACACGCTGGTGGAGGATCCTCAAGGGCGGGGACTGATCACGGCGGCGTCGTCGTCGCCGGAGCACCAGCATCCGTTCGGATCGACGATGTGCGACGGCCCCGCCATGGACCGGCAGATCATCCGCGACCTGTTCGCGCATACGATCGAAGCGGGAGCTCTGCTCGGCCGTGACGCGGAGTGGCGCGCCCAGCTTGGCGAAACGCGCGCACGCATCGCACCCGACCGCATCGGTGCGGCGGGCCAGTTGCAGGAATGGCTCGAGGATTGGGACGAACAGGCGCCTGACCCGCATCACCGTCACGTCTCGCATCTCTACGCGGTCTATCCCAGCGATCAGATCAACATTCGCGACACGCCGCACCTGATCGACGCCGCCAAGACGAGCCTTCGCCAGCGCGGTGACTTGTCGACCGGCTGGGCGACCGCCTGGCGCATCTGCCTATGGGCGCGCATGGGCGAGGGCGATCACGCGCACGACGTCCTGAAGGGGCTGCTCGGACCGCTGCGAACCTATCCCAATCTGTTCGACGCGCATCCGCCCTTCCAGATCGATGGCAATTTCGGTGGCGCCGGCGGCATCATGGAGATGCTCGTCCAATCCTGGGGAAACGAGCTGCGCCTTTTGCCGGCGCTGCCCGCCGCTTGGCCCACAGGCAGCATCCGCGGCGCTCGCGCGCGCGGCGGGCTGAAAGTCGACTTGTCCTGGCGCCACGGCAAGCCGACCACCCTGAGGATCGAGGGCCGGCCGCTGTCGGTCGTAAAGGTAAGGGCAGGCGGCGAGGCTTTCGAAGCCGGTATCTCGCGGCGGGGCGTCTACCGGCGCAGCTGGGGTGGCGGGGCATAGGTTCGGAATAGAGGTGCCACGGCACTCGAGTGTCAAACCGGAATTGTCATGCCGGACTTTGGTCCGGCATCCACCGCGCCAGGTGGGCAGGTTTTCGGGTTCTGGCTCGAGCCTCCAAACCTGCGCTCGACTGTAGAGCGGACCCCGGCCCAAGGCCGGGGTGCCGAACAATGGGTCTCATTTCACGCTCGCCGCACTAAATCTTGGGTTCGGCGTGGCCCAATTTTCGAATGGCAAACCATGCGCCGCATTCAGCTCTCCTGGGTTGAAAGCGGCACATCACGACGCGCAGCACGCCCTAGAAGCGCAGCCGCACGCCCCCTGAGACCGATTCGCGATGATCATCGCCGCCGCGCTGGGCGGCTGCCGTCGCGAACAGGTCGAGCCCGTTGGGTAGGCGATAGCTGGCACCCCCCGACAGCGTCCCGACCACGTCGGTGCGCGCCGCGCCCGATGCGCGGAGCCCGAATCCGCCGCCAGCGTAGCCGGCCAGCGCATCGACGTCCGCGCCATCGACCTGATAGCGCACGCCCAGCGAGACATAGGGACGGAAGGCGGCGGTCGAAGCATCAGCGCGCCCGAAGCCGATCGCGCCATCGACGAAGCTAGCATCGTGCCGGTCGCGCGCCACGGTCAGCGCAAACGCGCTGCCACCCGATTCCGCGACACCGTTGCGCGTCGTACGGACATAAGTGAAGCCGGCACGCGGCGTCAGCGCCCATCCGCCGGCCAGGCTGACAGCGTAATGTGCACTCATGTCACCGATCCAGCTGTGCAGGCCGTAACGCCCGCTCGCCGAACCGCCGGGCAGTGCGCGCGTGGTCGTGGCCTTGCCGCCGTCGTAAACGATCGCAGCGTCGAAGCCGAAGCCTTTGCCGGACTCGAACCGGCCCTGCACGCCGGCAACTGCTCCGTCCGCCTTGGTGCGCGCGCCAAGCGCATCGATGGTCTGACGAGTGTTGAGATAGCCGCCGAACGCGCCGACGCTCCAGCGCGCGGCGCCAAAGCCGACGCCGCCGAGAAAGCCATAGCCGTGCGCATGGGCTGCCGAAGTGCCCGCGCTCGCGTCCGCGCCCAGCCGATGCCACTGACCGAGGGTCGCGGCAAAGGTGTACGCATGCGGTGCGTCGCCTGATGCCGCGAACGACGGCCCGCGCGCTGCTTCGGCGAGGGTCAGGCCGTTGTCGACGCCGATCTGAGTCGCCGTCGCATAGGGCTCCGGCGTTAGCTGGGCGAATGCCTGGGGATTCGATGCGCCCGCGCTGGTCAGCAGCGCCGGCAGTGCGTTCAGATAGGCGCTGGTCGCGGGCTGCACGAGAATCGTCGCATTGGCGTAGGCGATGCTGCCCGCGACCTGCACGCTCGAGCTGGCGGGAGTGACGAATTGGCCGAGCAGCTGGATGCCACTGCTGCGCTGGACCACGACGCCGAACAGGCTGGCGGGCTTCAGGATCGTCGAAAAACTTCCGGTGACGCCGCCGCTCGCGACGATGAGGTCGTACGAGGTACCGGGCCGCAGCGTGCCCAACTCGACCAGTTGCAGCGTCGCGCCCGATGCGATCGAGACGCTGCCGTTGACCACCAGCTTGTCGGACACCGTCGGCGACAGTTCGAACAGCGAGGTCGAGCCGCTGGCCAGCGCCACATTGCCGTTGACCGTCATCGTTCCAGGCGAAGCGCCCGGGCTCAGCGTGCCCGCGACCGTGACGTTACCGGTGACGGTCCCGGCCGAGCCGAACGTCGCGCCTTGGCGGACCTGGATATCCGGCGCCGCGATCGTCGATCCTGCCTCGCCGACCAGGCGGCCGCCGGTCATGTCGATCGCTGAACGCGGCGGTCCCGGAAATCCGCGCGAAGCCGGCGGTCATGCCGAATGTCTCGACATGCGAGACGTTGCCCAGCAGGACCGGCGCAGCCGCGCTGCCGCCCGAAATCGCGAGCGAGTCCGTGCCTGCGCCAGCATCGATCGATCCCGCGAACCCGCCAGCGATCGTGAAACGATTGGCGCCGGCTCCGAATGTCATCTGATTTGCCGTCAGCACGCCACCATTTGCGATCGTGACTTGATAGTCGCCCGCACCGAACGACAGCGGTGCGCCCGCCCTGCCGAGCGTGCCGGAGATGGTGAAACTATTGCCAGCCAGCGACACCGTCTGGAACCCGGTCGCCGTACCCGACAGAGTGACGGGCGCGGTGGCAGTGAAGCGCAGCGTGTTGCTGCCCGCGCCGCCGTCATAGCTGCCCGCCGCAGTGGTCGCGCCGAGTGCCAGCACATCGTCGCCGCCACCGAGGGCGACGCGCGGCAGATCGCCGTCGACCGACAGCGTCTCCGCTGCGCTCGACCCGGTCACCATGCCCAGGCTGTGGCCGGCCAGCGTCAGGTCGAGGCTCGCGCCGTTCAGCGTCACCGCCTGGAAGTCCAGGTCGAGCGCCAGGCTCAGCGTGCCCGAACCGTCGACCGTCAGCGCCTCGAAGTTCGTACGTTGCCCGATGCCGCTGCGATTGCCCGCCAGCACGACGCGGTAGAGGTCGCTGCCCGTGCCGCCGTCGACCCCACCGGCTGCGATGCCCGTGGTGCCTTCGCTATAGCTGTCGTCGCCCGCACCCAGTTGGACGAGGCCGGCAATGGTGCCGTTGTTGACGACCGTGTCGTTGCCGTCGGCGAGCGAAACGCCGCCCGCGATTGTGCCGTCGTTGACCACCGTCAGACTGCCGCTGCCGCTCACCCCCGTGATCGTGGTCGTGCCCAGCGTGGCGAGCGTCCGTCCGGCACCGACCGACAGCGTGCCGCCGGCAAGATCGACCGTGTTGACGTCGAAGCTGCCTGCATAGCTGCCGGTGCCCCCTCCGGTCTGGGTCAATGTTTCGAAGCCAGTGATCTGCGCAGCGGTAAGCGCCAGGCTGCCGCCGGTCGTGTCGATCACATAGCCGTCTTGGCCGGCGCCGCCGTCGACCACGCCGGTCACCGTGCTGCCGACGCGTTGCACGAAGCGGTCGTCGCCGTCGCCCAGCCAAACGTCGCCATCGATCGTACCGGCGTTGTCGATATTGTCGTTGCCGGCGTCCAGCGCGATCGCGATCGTGCCGGAGATCGTTCCGCTGTTCGTGATGCTGTTGTCGAATGCGCCGTAGGTGAAGACACCATAGCTCCCGCCGTTCGTGCCGGTCGCACGGATGGTGCCAGCGTTGGCCAGATTCAGCGCGTGGTAGGCGGTATAAATGCCATAGGCGATGTCGGAATCGGCGCTGATCGTCGCGCCCGCGCCATTGACGATCGTTCCGGCGACGTGGGCGCCGGATGGACCGGCGCCGTATAGCCCGGTGCCGTACGCCTGCAGCCCGATTGCCACGTTCGGGTAATAGACGCCCGACGCCGTGGAAGCGGTGATCGTCCCGCTGTTGGTGATCGCATAATCGAACGTGCCCACGTGCTGCACGGCCAGATTGAGTCCCGTGGTGACGTAGGCGTTCGCACCTGCTTGCACGGAAATCGTCCCGCTGTTCGCGATCCGGGCCGAGCCGTCGATGGTTGGTCCGAAGTAATAATAGTTGCCGGCCGTGAGCCCGACCGCCGGGTTGTTGTTGCTCGTGATCGTGCCGCTGTTGTCGAAGTCCAGCGTCACGCTTGCGGGGGTGGTTATTCCGGAAGCATAGGCCGAGAGACCGCCGCTGATCTGCCCGCTGTTAGCGATCGTCGTGCCGGTCACGACGCTGAGTGCCACCGCGGGCGTCGGGTAGTAATAATAGGGATTGCTCACGCTCGGTGCGCTGATCGTCCCACTGTTTGCAAAGCTCAGTGCCGCGTCGCTCTGCAGGGAAACCGCCGGGCCATAGCCGTTCGGCCCCCCGACCGTGCCGCTGTTGGTGAAGGACGCGACGGTGCCTGTGACGCTCCCGACCGAACCGGCGTTCGTCAACGACGACAAATGCACGTTGTTCGGAAATAGCGGATTGGCGCCGTACGGATTCGATAGCGGATAGGGCAGCGACGTGGTCAGCGCGCCCGTCAGCGTCGCCTGGTTCACCACGCTGCCATCGCCGACGGCGTAGAGGTCGCCGCTGAGCGTGCCGGTGGTCGTCACCACCGTGTCGGTGCCGCTCGCCTGGACCAGAAGTTGCTCGAAATTCGTTACGCCAGTCAGGCTGAGCGTGACTGTGCCGCTGCTGGTCAGCGAACTCCCGAAAATGTCCGTCCCGCCGCCGCCATCGATCACGCCGGACACACCGAGCGACGCGCCGGTTTGCAGAAACAGGTCGCTACCGTCACCGAACAACAGGTCGCCGGCGATCGTGCCCCCCGCGGCGATATAGGTGCTGCTGAAACTCGACCGTGTCGACCCGCCGTAATAGTAGGGCGTGGTATAGCCGAGATCGACGGTCCCGGTGATTGCGCCGGCGTTGCTCAGCCGGGTTCCCGAAACCTGTACGGCGGTGCCGCCAGTACCGGTGATCGTGCCGCCCGCGAGATTGGTGATCGTCGTCGTGCCGTAGTAGGTGCCATTGCCGGCAAGGGCGATGCCCCCGGTCGACTCGAGCGTGCCCGAATTCGTCAGGCTGACCGCATTCGAGCCATAATAGTATGACCCGAGTTGAACGGCGTTGCCGCCGACGCTGATGGTACCGCTATTGTCGAGACTGCCAGCGTCGAGCCGAACGCCGACCGCGTTCATTCCGCCGGCAATTTGGCTGATCGTTCCGGTGTTGACGATGCTTTGTGACCCGGTGATGCCGATCCCGCCATCCAGCAGGATGTTGCCGCTGTTCGTCACGCTTTTCCCGCCGGTGATCGCGGTCGTGTTATACCCGAGATGATCCGTGACGCTGATGTCGCCCAGGTTGGTGAAGCTGTCGTTCGCGCCCAGGATCACCGCGCTGTTGGTATTGTAGTAGTAGGGATTATTGTTGTGCGCGGTGACGGCCAGCGCGCCGCGGCTGGTGATCGACAGCCCGCCGGTCACCGTAGGCGCCCCGGGATAGGTGATCGAGCTTACCGACTGGATCGCGGCACCCGTGCTTGTCGCGATATTTGCATCCACGTCCACGCTGCCGTTGCCGGCCAGAAGCAGCGTTTGCGTACGACTTTGCGTATTCGCGGAGGTGATGGTCAGTGCCGCGCCGTTGTCGAGCTGATAGCCGACGCTGCCGAATGGTCCCACATCGCCCGCGGGCAATACGGTGCTTGCATCGGCATTGACCGCGTAGCGCAAGGTCGAGTTACCGTCGGTGGTAACTGTTCCAGTGATCCCGGCAAACTGTCCCGGCCCGTTGTTCACGAGATCGGTGACCAGCGTCGCACCTCCGGAAAGGTACAAATTGCCGTTCAGCGTTCCGCCGGTCAGCGCGATATAGGTCAGATTATTGCTATAATAGGGTGAGTATGAGCCATAGAAGGCCACGTCCCCGTTGATCGTGCCGGCATTTGCGACGCCGGCATTGAAATTGTTGACTGTAACCGCGCCCCAGGTCCCGCCGTTTACCACCCCTCCCGCGTCATTGAAGAGATAGCCATAGCCCCCAACCGTCACGCCAGTTCCGCTTGAGCCGATCGTGCCCCTATTGGTCAAATTGCCATAGGTGTTCGCGCCGGTGTAGGCGCCCCAGACCGTACCACTGTTGGTACTGGTGTAGCCATTGCCAAACAGATAGATGCCGGTGCCGCCGGTGGACACGATCGTGCCGCTGTTGGTGAGAGCGCCGTCGAACACATAGGCGCCAGTGCCTGAGGCGGTAATGGTGCCGCTATTGGTCACGTCATGGTAGGAAACGTCCACGCCGTCGCCGCTGTTGGCGGTGACTTGCCCACTATTGACGAAGCCATGGTTGCGCAGCACCACGGCCCCTGGGTCGACGTAGCCACCGAAAGTCGAGGTGATCGAGCCCTCATTGTGGAACGATGCCGTGGTCCCGAACGAATAACCTTGGTCGGTCACCACCGAGGCCACGGAGGTGAGCGCCGCCCGGTTCACGATTGTGCCGGCACCGTCCACTGTCAGTGGTCCCGACGTCGAGAAACCGGTCTCGAGCGTTGCTGTCACTCCGGCATCCGGCGCCAGAATGAGGTTCTGGAACCCGGAGTCGAGATCGATCGGCGTAGTGACGCTCGTGTCCGAGGCGAAGACCACGCGCTCGGTGTTGTAGCTACCGCCGGCACTGATTGTGCCGGTGATTCCGGTCGCCAACGCCCGGCTACCCGCGTAGTGCGCGATCAGCGTATTGTATCCATTGCCCAGCGTCACCGAACCATTGATCGTGCCCGTGCTCGAATCGATCCAGTTCGTGCCGTCACCGGCAGTGACATTGCCCGTCACGACGCTATTCTGGTTGGCGAGATAGAGTGACGTTGCACCGGTTATGCCGCCGCTGATCTGGCCGCCCGCCACGTTGTAGATGGTCAGCGCTCCGCCCGCGATGGCGCCGCCGGTGCCGCTGTTCGCAATCGTGCCAGCGTTGAGGACATAACCCCCGTTCGAGCCCGTGACGATCGTAGCCCCGATCGAAGTCGAGCGGATCGTTGCCCCCCCCGAGTTGGTGATGTTGGCGTAGGATCCAAAGCCGCTCGAATCCATCGCGCTGCCCGCATGGCCGTCGATGCTGCCGTTGTTGGACAGCTGGCCCACCAGGCCCAGGATCCCGCCGTCGATCGCGCCGCTGGCGCGATTGATGATGCTAGTGAAATTGCCGACCGCAACAGTGTAATAGGGGCCCGACGAGATCACATTGCCGAGCAGTGCGGTTCCGCTCGTTCCGGTCAGTGTGCCGGAATTGTCGATCGTCGCCGAAATCGAGCCCATCAGGTTTCCGGGAGTCTGCAACAGCGAAAGCGCGGTGTTCCCCGAAACGCTTCCCCCGGCATCGACCGTGAGCGAAAGCTGGTGCCCGACGTAATAGCCGTTCGCGGGCGCGGTGCCTGACATGACGGCGATGCCAGCCTGCCCCGGCGCCGACACACTCCCTTGGACGTTGATCGTCGAGTACGTGAAATAGTTATAGTTTCCGAACGGCACATCGACTGCGATCGCCGGCGCGCCGGTATTGGACACGCTCGCCCCGCTCGCCACGGTCAGTGTCGTGCCCGATGTCGTCACCGTGATCCCATCGGTATCGCTGCCGCTGCACGTCGTCGTACCGTACGCGACCGTCGGATCCGGCGCGCATTGCGCATGAGCAGCGACGGGAAGCATCAGCCCCCACGCCAAGGTGCTCGTGCCGAGCGCAAGCGAACGACGACGGCGGCGCACAGACGGCGCGAAACGGATCATGACTGAACTTCCCCCCCGACCAGAATAGTCGGGACGGCTTTAAAGCAACAGCAAATGTCTTTGTCTAGCGCTTGGCTCCAAGAAAGAACCATGACATATCCGAAACGGTTCATTTGACTGCACTCGTCGACCGGCCAGAAGCATAGCGACATGGGATGTCGCGCGTCGCCGGATGCCGGTACGTCGTGCCGAGGACGATCGTGACGCTATATTGAACCCGGCTGGCGTCTCCGACGCAGCAGCTATCGTTCGCTAGCAGGAAGCGGGAGCGCCAACAGTGTCCGCTTCGGGAAATAGCTCGCGGCACGCACGTTCTTGGTGCGGCATTTCATGCCGACCATCGGCTTGCGTCGGATCGCGCCATTGACGGACTGCGTCGGTCGTCGGGCGGCATGTCGTTCAGGCCCAGCTCCAAACGCGTTCGACAATTTCCCGCTACCGTCGCCGCTTCCTGGAATTGCGGCGCAGGGGAACGGCCGCACCTCTGGAACGATAGTCGCCGACGGGCGTCGTTTCTTGCACTGGCTTCTTCGCTGCAGAAAGGATGGACCGATGGCCCAGACCAGCAAGATCGGCGTGATCGTCGGCAGCCTGCGGACAGGCTCCTATTCGCGGCGGGTGGCAAGTGCGCTGATCGCGCGCGCGCCAAAAAATTGGGTGTGCGACTTGCTCGAGATCGGCGCGCTGCCGCTCTACAACGAAGATCTCGACGCCGATCCGCCGAAGAGCTGGGTGGATTTTCGCGAAGCGATCAGGACCTGCGATGCGCTGCTGTTCGTCACGCCGGAATATAATCGGTCCGTCCCCGGAGTGCTCAAGAATGCGACCGACATCGGCTCGCGCCCGGCGGGCTGCAACGCTTTCGCCGGCAAGCCCGCGGCGGTGGTCGGCGTCTCGCCTTATGCCGGCGGCGCGATGGCCGCGAACCACGCCTTGCGGCAATCGTTCGTTTATCTCGATCTGGCGGTGATGCAGCAGCCCGAAGCCTATATCCGCGACGCGGACAAGCTGGTCGATGCCGATGGAAAGGTTTCCGGCCCCGACGCGGACAAGATGCTGTCAGGCTTCATGGAAGCCTTCGCGGCCTGGGTGAACCGCGTAGGCACGGCGCCGGCCTCGTTCGACGCGTTCCTGCGCCAGCGCGAGGAGGCGTCGCTGGCCTATATCAATGGCGATTCCGAGCCCGTCATCACCCTATCGACGCGATCCGATCCGGCGAGCTTCTTCCCGCCCAGCGGGGATCGTATCGTCGGCGCGGGGGCAGTCGACGCTGCGAACCGCAAGGGTGGCCAGGCCTTTGCCAAGGGCAGCACCGGCCGGTTCGAAATAATGGCGTCGGGCGCCGGGCGCGACTTCGCCTATTGGACCGGGATCCAGCACGCCGACGCGCGGATGCAGGGAAAGGAGCACGCCGTGCCGATGCGGCTGCGCAACACCGAGATTTTCCGCAATGAAGGCGGGGAATGGAAGTTAGTCCATCGTCACGCCGACTTCATCGATGACGACGCGCAACAGGCATAGCCCGGACAGCGATATCCGGCGCCCCCTGCTGCACGCGGGCAGCACGGCTCACGCGACCGCAGCCTGGTAGCGCGCGAGTAGTTCGGGTTCGTCGATCGAGCCATGATGGTGCAGCTGACGCCACCTCCCGTCCACCTTGCGGAACCAGCGGCTGGTGCGGATGCGGAGATCGATCCGCACGCCGTCGGATGTCAGCATGCCGCGCTCTCTCCCGACAGCCAGAAAGGTCGCTTCGTCGACGTGAAGCCGGTACTCGAAGAATTCCACTTCCACCTTCCCGGGCGCTGAAAAGATGCGCTCATAGACCCCCTTTACTTCGTCCCACCCCCTTTTGATGCCGCCCAGCGGATTGTCCATCGTGGCCTCTTCGGTTGTCAGCCAGTTCTGGCGCATCAGCTCGAGGTCGCGGTTATTGAACGCCCGGTAGAACTCGGAAAGGGCAGCTTCGGGCACCGTTCGATCGACGGGCTCCTCTCGGCCGGTTATGGGGACCGGATTTGGCAGGATCATGTTTCCAACCTCGTGGGATCAAGTGCCAGCGTGTCGTGCCCGACGATGTTGAACGCGGTTCGCGTCTGCGACACGCCCGCCATCTAGCGGTCGGCCACCCCGACACGGCCGCGATAGACCATCTCCCATCCGCGCCAGCCGTTGTAGAGCAGCAACAAGGTCACGACCGCCGACAGGATCAGCCCGGTCGGCACGACGAACGCGTCCCCCTGCCCGAGCCGCTGCCACAGGTTGAATGCTTCGAGCAGCACTGCGGTCACATTGCCTATCATGTGATGCCACGCGGCGCTGAGCGCGCGAATCCGCCGATCCCCGAGCAAATCGGTGAGACCGGCAAGTGCCGCGAGCGCGGCCATGGCGAGACCGGCACTCAACAGCCAGCGGCCCGCGGTGGACCAGAACGGTTCGCCTGTCTGGCTGTACGCTATGTCGACCGCCAGCGTTCCCACGAAGAACGCAATCGGAAACGGGACCAGCATGGGATGGATGGGATGACCGGCAATCCTGGCGGTCGATTGGGGGTTGGAAGCGTCCATCGGAGGCATTCCTTCGGCTTCGACGCCGCTATAACGTTAACGTTTTGTCGCAGTTCCCGGCCTGACAGCCCGGCACTGCCGCACCTCGTTCGTCGCGATCCCCGTTTCGCATCCCTCGTCCGACATGGGACTCGCGCGCGATGGACGATCAGTCGGCGGCGCTCGCCAGCCCGATCAACTCCGACGTGAGCGCTTCGGGACAGTCGAGCATCACGTCGTGGCCGCACGCGATCTCGCTCGTCGTCCAGCCGCGCGCCTTCGCGCGATCATAGGAGAGAGTGAACGGGGTCCCCTCCCAATCCGACGCAAAGATGAAATGGATCCGCGAAATCTGCGACAGTCCGCCGTTCAGCCGGATTCGCTGCTGGAACGTGGCCAGCGGCTGGGGGGTGCACTGCCGGTCCACCCAATCGCGATCCCGTGCATTGACGTTGAACACCTCGGCCGGGATCGGCGGCACGCGCCAGCCGTCCCCGAATTCATTCGCAAGACTGACCTGCAATTCGCGCTGCTCGGCGGGGAGAAAGTCGTGGAGGCTCTCGCCATCTTCCAGCAGGAAGGCGTCCAGATAGACCAGCGCAGCGATCCGCTCGGGCATGCTGTCCGCGACGCCACTGACCACGCAACCACCATAGGAATGGCCGCAGAGGATCACCGAATCGAGCTCCTCCCAACGGATCAGGTTCGCGACATCGTCGATATGCCGTTGCAGGTCGATGTCGGGCGATATCGCGTGGCTGCGTTCCGCCACGCCGGAGAGCGTGGGCGTAAACACCAGATGCCCCTGGTCGAGCAGCGCCCGCCTTACCCGTGCCCAACACCAGCTGCCGTGCCACGCGCCATGCACCAGGACGAATGTCGCCATCCTCTACCCCCCTCATTATCGGTATCCTGGATAGCATGGATGCGCCGGTGGACAATGCGGATGGCGCAAGCGTCCGCGCCACCTGACAAGCTGGCCGCCCGCAGATTCTGCGCGGCCAGGTGCGTCGCTCGGTTAAAAGACCGGCCTACCGCGCTATTTCCCGGCTCGTAACATTTTCCGCGAGCACATACGAAAAGCGATTGCACGGGTGAAAACGGCCGATATGCTGTCATAGTTACCGAAGCAAGCAAACGTTCCGCACGCATTCCGGTACCGACAAGCGGGTTTCCCAGTCCTCCGCAACTCCAACCGCGGCGCGGGCGAGGGCAGATGGGCGCATGCCGCTTGGACGGAGAACATGGGTGGGATGTCATGACGCACGATTTAACGGCCGATCACCGCAGGTTTCTTCGGGCAGTCGGCGCCAATATGCTGGCGCTGGGCGCGGCAGGCTGTGGCGGCGGAACGGGCGGAGGCGTGGTCGTCGCGCCCGCACCCCCGCCGACGCCCACGCCCGCACCCACGCCTACTCCTTCCACGATGCTGCTCGGTCCGGCGATGTAGTCGACTAATTCGGCTATCTTCCGACGCATTAGAAGATCGCGGTGATCCGCGATCCGCAAACCGGTTTCGACGCGAGCGATTCGTTCACGCCGGGCACCAGCGATGAGCAACCAGCGACCGCCAGCTATCGCCCCCTCACTTATCCGGATCGGGATAGGCAAACATATTGGTCACCTTCGGCGCCTGCGGTACCGGCATCCGCGGCAGCGGCTTGTCGGCATTGGCCGCATCCAGCAGGAACGCCGCGAGTATCACTGCGCCCTGCCGCATGTCGGCGCCCTTCAGGTGGTCGAACGTGTCGAGCTGGCTGTGGTGGACGCGCGCGCTATAGTCGAGTGGATCCTGGATGAACTGGAACGCCGGGATGCCCACGGACTGCATGAACTGGTGGTCGGTCCCCTCGGTCTTCTGGATCACCACCGATTTCGCGCCCATCGACGCGAACGGCGCCAGCCATTCCTCGAAAATCGGCACCACCGCGACATTGTTCTCGGCATAGATGCCGCGGATCTTCCCCGATCCATTGTCGATGTTGAAGTAGGCGGCCAGGTCCTTGTGCCCCGGCAGCAGCGTGATCGGGAAGCGCGTCGCCCAGCTGTCGTAGAATTCGTCCGCGCCAAGCGCGTGGTCGGGCGCGGGCCGCGTCGCCAGATGCTGCTCGATATAGGCAATGCTGCCGTAGAGCGCCTGTTCCTCGCCGGCCCATAAAGCGAAGCGGATCGTGCGCTTGGGCTTCACGCCCAGCGCGGAAAGGATCCGCGCCGCCTCCATCACCATCGCCGAGCCCGCGCCATTGTCGGCCGCGCCGTCGCCCGCCGCCCAGCTGTCGAGATGCGCGCCCGCCATCACATAGCCGGCCTTGGGGTCGCTGCCCGGGATATCGGCGATGATATTATAGGCCTGCGGGTCGCTGTCGTCGAAATGGACGTTGCTTTCGATCTCGAGCGTCGGCGCGCTGCCCAGCAGCGCCAGCCGCGCCAGCCGGCGATAGTCCTCGGCGGCGATCTCGACGCCGGGGATCTTCGGCGTCTCGCCGACATGGTGGAGATAGCCTTCGCCAAAGATCAGCTTGCCGTCGCGGCGCGACTGCACTGCATAGGCGAGTGCGCCCTCGCTCGTCAGGAAATCGGTAAGCTGCTTTTCGAACAGCGCCTCCTTCATCTTCGTCGCCTGCTGTTCGGGATCCCAGCTCGGCTCCTTATAGGAATCGAGCTTGGCGAGATCCTCGTCGCTCAGTCGTTTGAACGCCGGCTGTGTCGGCTCCGACCCTTCGCTCGGCATCGACACCAGCACGATCTTGCCCGCCAGCTTGCCGCGCCATTTGGTGAAATGCTCGGGTTTGCGCATCGGCGCGACCACGATCGGCGCGGTGAGCGTGCCCTTGGTCGGGGGCGTCCACGCGATCGGGATCGCCGTCAGCTGAATCGGGCGCGGCGTCACCATCCGCACGCTCGACCGCTCGATCCACCAGCCACGCCCGAACGCGAACCCTTCCTTATGGACGTTGCTGAGCCCCCAGCCGCGAAATCTCTCCTGCGTCCACGCCTCGGCCCGGCGCATGCCGGGCGAGTTGGTCATGCGCGGGCCGATCACATCGGCCAGATGCTCGGCGGTCGCCATCACTTCGCTGCGGTTCGTGCCTTCGTCGACGATCCGCGCCACTTGCGTTCGGTCGATCGACTGCGCCGCGACGGGACCGGCAACGAGCACGAAGGCGGCGATGAGGGGCAAGGCGCGCATGGAACTCCGGGCGTTGTGGGAGGGGCGGACCGCGATGCTATGGGTGGATCGACGAGGAGGCAAGCGCCCGAATCAAGCGGACACAGGCGGTTGCCCGCGTGCGATGATCGCCGTCCGCTGCCCCCTCCCACACGGGCACCCGTCGCCTCAACCGGTCGCGCGATAGGCTTCGGGGATGACGAACACCTCGTCGGCACGGCCATAGCCGCCGTCCGGCACTTCCTCGATCAGTACCATCGTGTGCGGACGTGCTGCCTCACTCATATATTCGACGAACAGATCGGTGATCCGGTGGATGATCTGCTCCTTCTGCGCACGCGAGAGCGCGGCTTCGGGCAGTTTGATATTGCAGAATGGCATGGGGATTCTCCTCGATAGTCGATGGGCTCAGGCAGCTTCACTGCCGCGCGCGGCGCTCGCGAATTCGTTGAGCTGCACCAGCGTCTGGTCGAACCGCCCGTCCGCCTCGGCCCGGCGCAGGAACTGGACGCGCTCGACCAGTATCTCGGGCGGGGTCGGCACCTGCGCGAACAGCGCCATCACTTCGTCCGCGAATTCGCCGAGCGGCTGGTAGCCGGGCCGGCTCTCCTGGCCGGGCGTAAGGCCGGTCTGCACCGCCGGCGGGGCGAGTTCGATCACTTCGACCTTGCCCTTCAGCGCCGCGCGCATCGCGATCGTGTAGGAATGGATCGCCGCCTTGGTGGCATTGTAAGTCGGCGTGGTGATCAAGGGCACGAAGGCCAGCCCCGACGTGACGTTGACGATCGCAGCGTCAGGCCGCTGCACGAGGTGATCGATCAGCGCGTTGATCAGCCGGATCGGGCCGAGCAGGTTGGTGGTGATCGTCGCCTCCGCATCGGCCAGGTCGCGCGCACGATCGAGCGGCTCGAACCGCATGATGCCGGCATTGTTGATGAGCACGTTGACGTCCGGATGCTGGTCCAGCAGCCGGCGCGCGAAGGCGGCGATGCCGTCTGCGCTTTCGACATCCAGTTCGATCGCGTGCAGATTCTCGCGGCCTTGGCGCGCCTGCTCGAGCGCGGCTCGCCGCCGCCCGGCGATGATCACCTTGTTGCCTGCGTCGTGGAACCGACGCGCCAGCGCCTCGCCGATGCCCGAGCCGCCGCCGGTGATGAGGATGGTGTTGCCGCTCGTCTTCATGGGCTTTGCTCCTTTCGTCTTGGAGCCGCCCATCTAATCGCCTACATTCGAATGGAAAGAAGGCACCCAAAATATCCATACTTACCGAAAGGAGAGTGGCCGCGTGTCGACCCTGCCCTTCAGCGAAGCGACGATCCGCACCGCGCGCCGCATCCGTGAGACCGCGCCGCCCGAGGAATGCGATCCTCGCGTGGAAACGCTCGTCAACGAGCTTATCGGCCGCGTCGCCGACAAATGGACGATGATCATCCTGGAGGTACTGCACGAGCATGGCGAACTCCGCTTCACCCAGCTTGCGCGGCACGTCGGCGGAATCAGCCAGAAGATGCTGACGCAGACGCTGCGGCAGATGGAACGCGACGGCATGGTCACCCGGACCGTCCACGCGGTCGTGCCGCCGCGGGTGGACTATAGGCTGACGGACCTCGGCGCGAGCCTGGGCGCGGCCTTTTGCGGCGTGTGGATCTGGGCGGAGGAAAACCTCGCGCGCGTGGAGGAAGCGCGGGCGCGGTTCGATCAGCGGGCGGGGTAGGTGCGGTCGGGTCCGAAGGGACTCTGCAAGATCGATGTGGTTGCTTGCCGGTCCCGTGGAAGCATGCGTCTCGCCCGCGCTTTCCGGCGGGGGACGCCGAGCAGCAGGCGAGGCCCCTAAGGACCCGTGTCAGATTTTGTCCGGCGATTCTTACTCCTTTGAACGTTTAAAACTCGAACATGCTCGCTTCTTGCGTCCAGGTTTGAAGGTGGTCGACGATGACAGGCCGGCCGACCCGTGGATGATATTGGGAGGCATCCATTAATGACTTATAAGTGCTTCTCTCGTAATTAACATTTTGTAAGTAATGTTGCCAACCTAATCTCTCGAATTTCGGAACATATTGTTCGTTCGGGCGCTTATAGGGTTCTAACCGGCACCCGTTAAGGGCGCTGGCGCCCCGGCCGATAATCGAGGCACTTCTTTGCCAAATTGCTACGTGTGCTCCTCACCGCTGCGTGGGGGACGTCACGCCTTGATGCTGCGTCAGCGCGCGAGACAATGATGATCCGACCCAGCTATTTGGCCTTGGCGCTTTTTGCGCCGGCGCTTGCGCACGCCCAGCAGGTTCCCAACGCGGGCACCCAGCTCCAGCAACTCCCCCAAACCCCCGTCCCTGCAAAGCCTGCGCCCGATCTCGATATCGGCCACGCACCGCCTGCTGCCGATACGGCCGAGGCAGGTCGCTCGGTGCGCGTATCCGTTCTACACGTCACGGGCCAAACTGCCTATTCCGAGGCCACGCTGCTGGCGGTGACGGGATTCGTGCCGGGCAGGGATCTCACCTTGGCGCAGTTGCGCGCGCTCGCGGGGCGCATATCCGATTACTACCACCTACGCGGGTTCATCCTGGCACAGGCCTATCTGCCGGCTCAGGACGTGCAGGACGGCGCCGTCACGATCGACGTAGTCGAAGGTCGCTATGGCCCGATTGCATTGCACAACAATGCCCACCTCGCAGACCGCGTTCCGATGGACATCCTGCGCGGCCTTGACCCGGGCGACATCGTCACGAACGCGCCGCTCGAGCGACGCCTGCTGTTGCTCTCGGACATTCCTGGCGTGCGCGTGAAGGGAACGCTGGCGCCGGGCACGAAGGTCGGAACCTCCGATCTCGTCATCGATGTCGTTCCCGGTCCGCGAGTAACCGGCAGCATCGAGGCCGACGACGCGGGGAGCCGTTACACGGGCACGTATCGGTTCGGCGGATCGATCAATCTCAACAATCCGCTCGGCATCGGCGACTTGCTCAGCTTGCGGCTGCTCGGCTCCGACGGCGGGCTGGCTTATGGTCGCCTCGCCTATCAGGCACCGGTCGGCAATCTGACCGTTGGAGTCGGCTACGCCCATCTTCGCTATTCGCTGGGCCGCGAGTTCGAGGCCCTAGACGGAAGCGGGACCGCCGACATCTTCAGCGCCTTCGGCAGCTATCCGCTGGTCCGCTCGCGGCGCGCCAACCTCCATGCGCTCGGCGGGTTAGACTATAAAATTCTCAGGGACCGGATCGGCTCGGTATCGGTCGATTCGCGCAAGCGAATCACCGCAGGGACGCTCGGTGTCGCCGGCGATTGGCGCGACGGCCTGGGCGGCGGCGGCAGCAACGTCTATTCGATCGGCTGGACGATCGGCAGCCTCGATTTCCGCAGCCCCGTCGAGCGCGCAATCGACGCGACGACTGCCCGCAGTGCCGGGACGTTCAACAAGGTCCAGGCGAGTTTCGCGCGCCTGCAATCGGTCGCAGGACCCGTCTCGCTCTACGTCGCGGCGCGCGGGCAGTTCGCGTTCGACAATCTCGACAGTTCCGAAAAGATCGAACTCGGCGGGGCCTATGGCGTGCGCGCCTATCCCGAAGGCGAGGCCTTTGGCGATAGCGGTTATGTCGTGACGGTCGAGGCGCGGCTGTTACTCGGCGGGATGGCGGAAAAGCTTCCCGGCCAATTCGAGCTGATCGCGTTCGTCGATACCGGGAAGGTCCGCTACGCGCACGACCCCTGGTTCACCGGATCGAACCACGCCATCCGCAGCGGCTATGGCGTGGGCGTGAATTGGGCCGGCCCCGAAAACTTCCGGATCAGGGCCAACTACGCGCGCAAATTGGGCACCGGCCCCGCGACCTCGGCTCCCGACCGCGACGGTCGCTTCTGGGTGCAGGTCGTGAAGCTGTTTTGACGAACCGCGAACGACTCCCGGGCTTCGCACCCGAACGCGTGAAGGATTCAAATCATGAATAGCAAAGCTCATCGCAGGTGCGCTCTCTTCGGATCGAGTGCCCTGGTGAAGTTCGTCGGACTGGGCGCATTCGTCATCGCCGCGCCGCTGACGCTCGCTCCGTCGGCCGCCGCACAGACGCTCCCTAGCGGGGGCACGGTAGCTGCGGGCAGCGCGACGATCGCGACGGGGTCGGACAAGGTGACGGTGCAACAGACCAGCCAGAATGCGGTGCTCAACTGGCAGGGATTCTCGATCGGCCAGGGCGGCAGCGTCGTGTTCGTCCAACCCAACAGCAGCGCGGTGGCGCTCAATCGCGTGCTCGGGCCCGATGCCTCGAACATCCTTGGCACGCTCAGCGCGAACGGCACGGTGTTCCTGATCAATCCGAACGGGGTGGTCTTCGGCATGGGCTCGAACGTCAATGTCGGCGGGCTCGTCGCGTCGACGCTCGGCCTGTCCGACGCCAATTTCATGAACGGGCATTACGCCTTCTCGGGCAGCGGCGGCGCCGTGATCAACGAGGGTACGATCCACGCCGACGGTGGCTATGTCGCGCTGCTCGGTGCGCGCGTCGACAATCGCGGCGTGATCCGTGCCAATCTGGGTACCGTCGCGCTCGCGTCCGGCGAGGCGATCACGCTCGACGTCGCGGGCGATGGGTTGCTCAACGTCACGATCGACAAGGGCGCAGTGAAGGCGCTCGTCCAGAACGGCGGCCTGCTCCAGGCTGACGGCGGGCAAGTAATCATGACCGCGCAGGCAGCCGGCGACCTGCTCGGCACGGTGGTGAACAACGACGGTATCGTCGAGGCACGTACCCTCGGAACGCGCGACGGCAGAATAATGCTGCTCGGCGACATGGCGAGCGGCACCGTCAACGTCGGCGGCATCCTGGACGCCAGCGCCCCGCGCGGTGGCGATGGTGGCTTCGTTGAAACCTCCGCCGCAAATGTGAACATCGCCTCGACTGCGCGAGTCACGACCGCGGCGCCCGGCGGGACGACCGGAACCTGGCTGATCGACCCGGCCGATTTCATCGTCGGCGCGGGCGGCAATACATCCGGCGCGACGCTGTCGGCGCAGTTGGTAACCAACAACGTCGTGATCAGCACGATACCGACGGGAGGCAACACCAGCGCCGGCAACGGCGATATCATCGTCAATGACGCGGTTGCCTGGACCGCCTCGGGCACTCCGACGACGCTGACGATGAACGCATTCCGCGATGTCGTGCTCAACGCCGCGATCTCCGCCACCAACGGCAATATCGTTGCATGCTGCGGCCGCGACGTGCTCGTCAGCGCGGCGCTCACGACGGTCAATGGCAGCATATCGCTGAACGCCGGCCAGAATGTCCGGGTGTTCCACGCACTCACCACCACCGACGGCAACATCCGCCTGTGCGCCGGTCATGACGTCCACATCGATGCCGCGATCACTCTGACTCGCGGAACCACCATTCCCGCGCAGAGCCTTGGTCTGCCGGTCGGCCTGTCGCTGATCGCCGGTTCCGATGGCACCGGCCCGGGCGTGAACGGAGGAACGATCATCTTCGCGCCGCTCGCTCCGCCTACGACAGTCACGGTCGCGCCGGTCGCGATCTATTACAACCCGGTCTCGTACAACGCACCGACCGATTTCTCGCCCCACTTCGTGCTGACGGAGGGCGCGGCGCTGAGTCAGAAGATGCTGGTCTATCCCAACGGCAACAAGGTGTTCGACGGTAGCGTTACTGCGGTCCTGACCGGTTTCAACGCGACGTCGACTTCCGGGCTGCCCGTCGGTGTGACCCTCGTCGCCGGCCCCGGAGCGAGTGCGGTGTTCGACGCTTCCGCGGTCGGGAACGGCGTCGGGATCACCTATACCGGCTACAGCCTGGCGGGAGCCAACGCCGCGCAATATGCACTCGCGGACTCGTGCTGCACCGTTGGAGCCAGGACGCAGGGAAACATCACTGCGGCGCCGACGCCAACTCCGACTCCGACGCCAACCCCAACTCCGACCCCAACTCCGACCCCAACTCCGACGCCAACCCCGACGCCGACGCCGACACCAACCCCGACGCCGGCGCCGACCCCAACGCCGACCCCAACTCCCACGCCAACCCCAACGCCGACTCCGACTCCAACCCCGATTCCGACGCCAACTCCGGCCCCGACGCCAACGCCAACTCCGACGCCAACTCCGACGCCAACTCCGACGCCAACGCCAACGCCGGCCCCAACGCCGATATCGACGCCAATCGCCCACCTTCCCGATACGCCGCAGCCGCTCGCGGGCTTGCCGGCGGCCGCCATCGTGCTTCCGGTCGCCCCAGGAGTATCGATCGTAGGTCCTGGGGTCCGAATGCCGGCGACGCAGTTGGCCGCGCTTCAAGCACCAGCGGTTGCCGTGGAGGAACGTCCGGTCAACCGAGCCGGCGGCCAAAGGGTGGCCAGCGCGTTCCTCCCGAACGAAGTGCCCGCTGCGTCGATTGTCCCGGTGCATCCGCGCAAGCAAGCACGACACTAGGTCGGGTCGAGATCATGCGGTTCGCGACCCCTCGGCAGCCTGCCCCCCGGAGCGCCAGCCGAATGCTTTCCTTCGCGACCGCGATCGGATGGCGGCTTGCGCTCTGCCTGGTGGCCGGTGCCATGCCGGCGACCGCGCAGTCGCCCGATCCGGCCGCGGCGGGGCCGACATTGCAGCGCCACGCAAATTTCGCTGGGGAAGCCGCATCGAGCGATGCGCGTGCAGTGGCTGATTGGATCGCCGCGTCCACCGACAATCGCGGACTGCCCTTCGTGATCATCGACAAGCTGGCCGCAAAAGTCTTCGTCTTCGATTCGCACGGGGTGATCCAGGGCGCGGCCCCGGCATTGCTGGGCTTGGCGCGCGGCGACGACAGCGTAGAGGGCATCGGCCAGCGCAAGCTGGCGACGATCGGCCGCGCGGAACGGACGACACCCGCGGGGCGCTTTGTGGCGGCGCTGGGCCATGATTTCGAACAGGATATTCTGTGGATCGACTATGACGCTGCACTTTCGATGCATCGCGTGATCGTCGGCAACTCCGCGGATCGTCGCCACGCCCGCCTCGCGTCGCCGACTTCGCTCGACAATCGCATTTCCTACGGCTGCATCAATGTTCCTGCGCGCTTCTACGACCGCGTCGTCGCGCCTGCGTTCAAGGGGACCGTCGGCATCGTCTACATCCTGCCCGAGACCAGGCCGATCGCGGCGGTGTTTGCGATGCACGGTACGAGCATCCCCGGAATCCCTGGTCCCTGAGCGCTACGGAGGTTTCGTGCCCTAACTCGCCGCCGCCACCCGATTCGCCACCAGATCGTCGACCACCGCCGGATCCGCCAGCGTGCTCGTATCGCCGAGGCTCGACACCTCGCCCTCGGCGATTTTCCGGAGAATCCGCCGCATGATCTTGCCGCTCCGCGTCTTCGGCAGCCCCGGCGCGAATTGGATCGCATCGGGCGTGGCGATCGGGCCGATCTCGGTGCGCACCCATTTGACCAGCTCGGCGCGCAGTGCGTCGCTCGCGGCGCAGCCGGCGTTGAGCGTCACATAGGCATAGATGCCCTGGCCCTTGATTGCGTGCGGCATGCCGACCACCGCGGCTTCGGCGACCTTGGGGTGGAGCACCAACGCGCTTTCGACTTCGGCGGTGCCCATGCGGTGGCCGGAGACGTTGATCACGTCGTCGACGCGGCCGGTGATCCAGTAATAGCCATCCTCGTCGCGGCGGCAGCCGTCGCCGGTGAAATATTTGCCGCGATACGTCGTGAAATAGGTCTGGAAAAAGCGCGCATGGTCGCCCCACACCGTGCGCATCTGCCCCGGCCAGCTGCGCGCGATGACGAGATTGCCTTCGCACCCGCCGTACAGGACATTGCCGTCGGCGTCGACGATCTGCGGGTCGACGCCGGGCAGCGGCCGCGTCGCCGATCCGGGCTTGAGCGCCGTCGCGCCGGGCAGGGGTGTGATCATCTGGCCGCCGGTCTCGGTCTGCCACCAGGTGTCGACGATCGGGCAGCGCCCCTCACCGACGACTTCGTGATACCAGCGCCACGCCTCGGGATTGATCGGCTCGCCGACCGTGCCGAGCAGCTTGAGCGACGCCCGCGATGTCGCGGTCACATATTGGTCGCCTTCGCGCATCAGCGCGCGCAGCGCGGTCGGCGCAGTGTAGATAATGTTGACCTTGTGGCGGTCGACCACTTGCCAGATGCGGCTCGCGTCGGGCCAATTTGGGAGGCCCTCGTACATCAATGTCGTCGCGCCGTTCGCGAGCGGGCCATAGATGATATAGCTGTGCCCGGTGACCCAGCCGATATCGGCCGCGCACCAATAAATGTCGCCAGGCCGGTAATCGAAGGTGATCTCGTGCGTGAGGCTCACCCAGACGAGATAGCCGCCGGTGGTGTGGAGCACGCCCTT
>Ga0068861_100000111_pt1 | contig 41057 bp, 31 predicted proteins | sample KBSSwiS42_FD_66593 | JGI IMG/M metagenome (GOLD analysis project Ga0068861, IMG submission 66593) | Switchgrass rhizosphere microbial communities from Kellogg Biological Station, Michigan, USA - KBS Switchgrass S4-2 | ecosystem: Host-associated > Plants > Roots > Rhizosphere > Soil ...
GAATCGCAGCGGTGGATCGGCGAGCGCGAGATCTTCCCGAACGGGGAGATGGGGCTGATCGATTACGACAAGGCGGCGATCCGGCTTGAGCTGGCTTAGGGCGGCGGATCAGGACTGCGTGCGTGAAGAAGGTGCCCGCACCAGCCGCGCAGCAGTCTCTCCCGAGCGCAACGCACCTTCGATCGTGGCGGGCAGCCCCGTCTGCGTCCAATCCCCGGCGAGGAACAGGTTGCGCCAGCGCGTCTTCGCCGGCGGGCGCTTGGCGTCCTGCTCGGGTGTCGCCGAGAAGGTCGCGCGCTTTTCCTTGACGATCTGCCAGCGCGGCATGTTCGCCGTGAAACCATAGGCCGATTGGATGTCGGCCCAGAAACGCCGCGCGAGTTCCTCGCGGTCGAGGTCGACGATCGCGTCGGCGGCGCTCACCGTCACCGAGATGCGATCCGGAAAGGCAAACAGCCATTCGGCCGTGCCGCCGAGCACGCCGAGCATCGCCGGGGCGCCTTTGGGGGGCGTCACGGCGAAATGCGCGTTGACGATCGCATGAAAGACGTCGGGTGCGGGGATTTCCGGGAGCAACGACGTCGCCACCCAGGGCGGGACCGCGAGGACCACCGCTTCGTCGTCGGCGACCGGTTCGGGGCCAGCGCCCCAATCGAGTGCAGTGACACGGTCGCCTTCGGTGGCGATGGCGCGCAGTCGCTTGCCGAGTGTCAGTGGCGCGCCTCTCCCCGCGAGCCAGGCAAGTGCGGGATCGATGAAGGCCGCGCCCAGGCTGGGCTCGGCGATACGCGGACGGCTCGGTTTGCCGCCGCGGAGCAGCGATTCCTTGAGCACCGCCGCTACCAGCCGCGCCGATCCGCGTTCCGGCCGCGTGTTGAGCACTGCGAGCAGCACCGGTTCGAGCAGCCTGACCCAGACCGGTCCGGCGGCCGCGATCCGGTCGCCGACTGTGGCGCGCGCACCGCCGGTCAGCACCCCGGCGAGCTTGAGATAGTCCGCAACGCCGGTGCCGGGCACGCGGCGATCCTTGGCGAACACCCACCATGGCACCGGACCGTCGTTGAGCCGGATCGTCCAGGATGCGCCATCGGCGAGATCGGTGAAGGCGAATTCGGCATGCTCGGGGCCGGCGAGCGACTCGGTCGCGCCGACCGTTGCACGGAAGCGCGCGACGGATGTGTTGCCCGACAGCACGAGATGGTTGCCGTTGTCGATCGTCAGCCCGAGCTGGGTGTCATGGTAGGAACGGCAGCGGCCGCCGGCCTGGGCGGCGGAATCGGCGATGCGCACTTGCAGCCCCGCCTCGGCGAGCCGCACAGCCGCCGACAGGCCGGCGAGCCCCGCGCCGGCAATGGTGGCGCGCGTGAAGCGCTCAAGATCCTCCCCGGAACGGGGAGGGGGACCGCGACGCGAAGCGGCGTGGTGGAGGGGGCCCACGGCTGGGCGATTCCCTCGTGGAGGGCCCCCTCCACCATGCTTCGCATGGTCCCCCTCCCCGTTCCGGGGAGGATCTGCGCGCGTGAAGCTCAACGCGTCACCAGCAGCCGCGCGACCGTCCACAGCAGGGCGGGCTTGCTGACGCGCACCCGCGTACGCGGCGGCGCCCAGCCGATGACTTCCATGCGCTTGAGGATCTTCGAATAGACCGCTTCCATCAGCCGCGGCGCGATCAGATGGCCGGCGGGGCGCGCGGCGAGCACGGCGTCGGCGGCACGATAATGCGCGTGCGCGCGCGCCACCAGCGGGCGGACCGCCTGGTCGATGCGCGGATCGGCAGCGACTTCCTCCGGTGTGGTCAGCGCGATCCCGGCGCCCGTAAGCGCCTCGGCCGGCAGATAGACGCGGCCGATCGCCGCATCCTCGTCGATGTCGCGCAGGATATTGGTGAGCTGGAGCGCGCGGCCGAGATGGTGCGCAAGTTGCAGGCCGGGCTCGCGTGGCATGCCGAAGATGCGGACCGAGAGCCGTCCGACCGCCGACGCGACGCGGTCGCAATAGAGATCGAGTTCGTCGATGCTCGGCCAGCGGATGTCGCGTTCGACGTCCATTGCCATGCCGTCGATCACGGCTTCGAAGTCGGCGCGGTCGAGGTCGAAACGTTGGACCGCCTCGGCGACCAGAATCGCCTGGCCCGGATCCTTGCCCGCAAAGAGCGCGTCGAGATCGCGGCGCCACTGGTCGAGCCCGGCGGCGCGCGCGGCGCGGTCGCCCTGTTGGTCGTCGGCGATGTCGTCGACGATGCGGCAGAAGCCGTAGACGGCATACATCGCCTCGCGCTCGGGCTTGGGCAGCATGCGCATTCCGGCATAGAAGGAACTGCCGGAGGCCTGGGCGGCGGGGGCGACTTGCTCGGTCATGCCGCGCGCCGCAGCAGCGTGGGGACGGCGGCGCCGAGCGCGAGCCAGGCCGTTTCGAACTTGCCGTGGTGCACGCGTTCGCTGAGAGGATCGCGCATTTCGAGCCGGTCGCAAAGGCTGACCGCAAGTCGTTGGATCACTGCGACTTCAGCTGCCAGCCGGCGATCACGGATCTGCGCAGCGAAGCCCGCCGACTGCTCGAGCAGGCCGCGCGTGCGGCCGACCAGCTGCGTGAGGATGGCGCGCAGCGCTGGCGTCGCGCGGTCGCTCCCAAGGTCCTCGAGCCGCACGCCGGTATCGAGCGGAATATAGACTCGATCGAGCGTGCGATAATCCTTCGCGCAATCCTGCAAATGGTTGATCACCTGGAGCGCGGCGCACAGTGCGTCGTTTGCCGGCCAGGTGCCGCGGCTCTCGCCATGGACGTCGAGCACATAGCGGCCGACGGGCATTGCCGAGAGGCGGCAATAGCCGATTAGATCGTCCCAATCGGCGGTGCGCGTGACCGTCACGTCGCGGACGAACGCGTCGAGCAGTTCGTGCGCATGTGCGTAGTCGATGCGGCGCTCGGCCATTACCGCGGCCAGCGCCATCGCTTCGGGTGCCCCCTCGCCGTCGAGCCCGGCGCGGATGTGCGCGAGCAGTTCGAGCTTTTGCTCGGGCGTTGCGCTCTCGTTGTCGGATACGTCGTCGGCCGCGCGGGCGAAGCGATAGAAGGCCATGATCGGGGCGCGATGCTCCGGGCGCAGCAGGAAGCTCGCCACCGGGAAATTCTCGTCTTTGCTGCCCTTGCCCGAAGCAAGGTCGGCTGCTTCGCTCATCGTCCCGCCGCCTGCGCGCGCCCCTTCCACATGCCGCCGCGTCCGCGGGCGTACTGCCACGCCGATAGCAAGGTGCAGCCGGCGTAGAAAGCCGCGATCGCCGGTAACGCAACGCCCCACAAGGGCGAGCGGCGGTAGAAGGCGAGCATCGGCTGGAACGCGATCGCCATCAGCAACCAGGCGAATGCGCCAGCGATGCGCGCCCAGCCATGGCCGAAGATGGCGATCAACGGCGGCGCGGCATAGACCAGCCCCAGCCCGAGGATAGTGCCAGCGAGGAGCAAGGGCGAATAGTTGAGCTGGGCATAAGCCGAGCGCGAAATCATCGCCGCAATGGTGCCGAAGCGTTCATAGGGCCTGATGCTGCGCGAGCGGTCGGTGAGTCCGAGCCAGACGCGCCCCTGCGTCTTGAGCAGCGCGCCGAGCGTGCAATCGTCGATCAGCGCATCGCGGATCGCGGCGATCCCGCCGACCGCCTCGAGCGCAGTGCGGCGGACGAGCATGCACCCGCCGGCCGCGCCGCCAAGGCCCTTGGGCCGGTTCACCAGGGCGAACGGGTAGAGCAGCTGGAAGAAGAACACGAACGCGGGGATCAGCATGCGCTCGGCGAAGCTGTCGCAGCGCAGCCGCGCCATCAGCGTGACCAGCGCGAGATCACCGGCCTCGCCGCGCGTGACCAAGGTACGGAGCGTATCGGGGGCGTGCTCGATATCGGCGTCGGTGAGCCAGAGATATTCCGGTTTGCCAGCGCGCTCGACGCCCTGCGAGACGGCCCAGAGCTTGCCGGTCCAGCCCTCGGCGAGCGGGGCGCCGGCGACGACTTCGACGCGATCGGAGCCGAGGTTTCGGGCAATGTCGCCGGTGCCGTCGCTGGAGGAATCGTCCATCAGAACGATGCGGAAGCTGCCTGGGTAATCCTGCGCGGCGAGGCTGCCGATCGAACGGGCGATGACATCGGCTTCGTCGCGTGCGGGGACGACGGCGACGACATCGGGCCAATGCGCGGGTTCGAGCGGCAGATCACGGGTGTCGCGTTCGCGCGCGAGCCAGAAGCCGTGGCGGGCGAAGATCAGGACCAGCCAGATGGCAAGTGAGAGGGCAGCGATGAGGTTGAGGGCTAGGGGCATTTAGTGCCCTCTTAATGCGAAGCAGGGGCATCGCATTTGGGCGGGTACAGCCGCCAAAGCCGTCACCCCGGACTTGTTCCGGGGTCCAACTATCCACACCGGAATCGAAAGAGGCTCAATGGATTCCCCCGGCTCACCTTGGACCCCGGAACAAGTCCGGGGTGACGAGTCGCTTAAATGCGATTGCTCCGCCGCACCGGGAAGGGGACCAAGTCGGGTTGTATACGGTCCGAACTCGCTCATCACCCGATCATCCCCGCATCGCGGAACCAGGCGATCGCGTCGACCAGCGCCTCGTGGTGTGGGCGCGCGCGATAGCCGAGTTCGGCTTCGGCCTTGGCGGAGGAGAAGAACATGCGGTGTTTCGCCATTTTGAGCGAATCGACGGTGAGGAACGGATCGCCGCCGATGACCTTGCGGAGCTGCTCGTTCGCCCAGGCGAGCGGGAACAGAGGCGCGCGAGGGATGCGGATCGTCGGCGGTTTGCGGTCGACGATCGCGGCGATCTCGGCGAGCATGTCGCCGAGCATCACATCCTGGCCGCCGAGGATGTAGCGCTCGCCTACCCTGCCCTTGTCGAGCGCGAGCAAATGTCCGCCAGCGACGTCGTCGACATGGACGAGGTTGAGCCCGGAATCGACGAACGCGGGCATCTTGCCGTTGGCCGCCTCGACGATGATTCGCCCGGTGGGCGTCGGCTTGACATCGCGCGGGCCAATCGGCGTCGAGGGCTGGACGATCACGGCCGGAAGGCCGCGTCCGGCGATCATGGTTTCGACAAGGCGCTCGGCGACGACCTTGCTGCGCTTGTACGCGCCGACGGCCTGTTCGGGCGTCGCAGCGCGGGCTTCATCGGCGGGGCCGTCGTCGCGCGGTTTCAGCGTGGCGACGCTGGAGGTGTAGACGATGCGCTCGACGCCGGCGGCGAGCGCGGCTTCCATCACGACGCGCGTCATTGCTTCGTTGTTGCGGACGATCTCTTCGGGATCAGGTGCCCATAGCCGATAATCGGCGGCGACGTGGAAGAGATGCGTTACCCCTTGCATCGCGGGACCGACCGCCTCGGCGTCGCGCAGGTCGGCCTCGACCAGTTCGCCGGGAAAGTCGTTCAGATTGCCGCGTGGGCTCGACGCACGCACCTGCCCGCGCACCCGCAGTCCGCGCGATGCAAGCGCCCGCGCGACCGCCGATCCGACGAAGCCCGACACGCCGGTGACGAGAGTCAGAGGTGCGCCGGCCGAAGTCACGCGTGCGCTCTACACAGGAGATGCGCACTGGCATAGGGGAGGCCGCATGGAAGCTACCGCGCCGATTTCGAGGGAAGATCCTCCCCGGCACGGGGAGGGGGACCGCCGCCCGCAGGGCGGTGGTGGAGGGGGCCCTCCGCTGGGCGATTCCCGTGTGGAGCGCCCCCTCCACCATGCTTCGCATGTGTTCAAGCTCTGGCCTGCCCCTGGCAGGCCAAGATCGCGTCCGGGGGACGCGATCTCGCTTGAACACCCTCCCCGTTCCGGGGAGGATCTTGCTTGACTCTCCTCGCCTGGCTCCCCGCAGCGCTCAGCCTGATCGGTAGCCTCTACATGCTGGCCGCACTGGTCACTTTCCGCGCCTTCTTCGCCGGCGCCGCCAAACCCGCTCGGCGAACCGAAGGCGTCACCATCCTCAAACCGCTCTACGGCGCCGAGCCGCGGCTGGCCGACAATCTCGCGAGTTTCCTCGAGCAGCAGCATGACGGCCCGATTCAGCTGCTCTGCGGCGTGCATCGCGCCGACGACGCGGCGGTTGCCGCGGTCGAGGCGCTGCAAGCCCGATATCCGCACGCCCGTATAGACCTGATCGTCGACCCCAGACCGCACGGTGCCAACGGCAAGGTCGCAAACCTGATCAACCTCGAGCCACATATCGCGCACGACATATTCGCGCTCAGCGACAGCGACATGGTCGCTCGGCCGGATTACCTCGCGGGTCTGCTCGCTGCACTCGATCGGCCGAACACGGGCGCGGTCACCCTCGCCTATCACGGCCGCGGCGATGCGGGTTTCTGGTCGCGCGTCGCGGCGGCCGGGTTGAGCTGGCAGTTCCTCCCCGGCGTGATCTTCGGGACGGCGCATGGGCTCGCCAAGCCGTGCATGGGTTCGACGATCGCAATGCGCCTGACGACGCTTGCCGCGATCGGCGGGTTTGCGGCGTTCGCCGATGTGCTCGCCGACGATTATGCGATCGGCGAAGCGGTTGCCGCGCAGGGCCTGCAAGTCGTCGTGCCGCCGATGCTCGTCGCGCATGCTTCGGCGGAGCCCGATTTCGGTGCGCTGTGGCGCCACGAACTGCGTTGGGGTGCGACCATCCGCGACGTGGTGCCGCTGAGCTATGCGATGGGCGTCATTGCGATGCCCTTCCCGCTGGCGCTGCTCGCCACGCCGTTTCTGCCGCTGCCAGGACTCGCTCTCGCCGGCTTCGCACTCGCCGTGCGGATGGCCGTCGCGATCGCCGTCGACCGCCAGGCCGGCGCGCGCACCGCGCCGCTTTGGCTGCTGCCGCTGCGCGATTGCCTGACTTTTGCAGTGTTTATCGCCAGTCTGACCGTGCGATCGGTTGATTGGCGAGGCGCAGTGCTTAGAATGGAGCCAGAAGGCCGGATCACGGCCGAACCGGAGATTCCCGCCTCATGATGCGTTCGTTGTTCCTCCAGGCCCCTTCGTTCGACGGTTATGACGGCGGCGCCGGCGCGCGCTATCAGATGAAGCGCGAGGTGCGCAGCTTCTGGTACCCCACCTGGCTCGCGCAGCCCGCGGCGATGGTTCCGGGCTCACGGCTGATCGATGCGCCGGCGCACGATCAGAGCTGGGACGACATCAAGCATGAGGTCGACGACAAGGAACTCGTCATCCTCCACACCTCGACGCCGAGCTTTCGGCAGGATTCGCACACCGCCGACCTGATCCGCGAACGCAATCCCAAGGCATTGATCGGGATGATCGGCGCCAAGGTCGCGGTCGAGGCCGAGAAGTCGCTGCTGTCAGCGCCGTCGGTCGATTTCGTGTGCCGCAACGAGTTCGACTATACCGTGGTCGACGTCGCCGAAGGCAAGCCGCTGTCGGAGGTCGACGGCATCTCCTACCGTGCACCCGACGGTTCGATCGTCCACAACAAGGACCGCGCGATCATCGCGAACATGGACGATCTGCCGATGGTCTCGCCGATCTACAAGCGCGACCTGACGATCGAGAAATATTTCGGCGGCTATCTCAAGCACCCCTATGTCAGCTTCTACACCGGGCGCGGGTGCAAGAGCCGCTGCACCTTCTGCCTGTGGCCGCAGACCGTCGGCGGCCACAATTACCGCGTGCGCTCGATCCCCAAAGTGATCGAGGAAGTGCAATATGTGCTGCGCGAGATGCCGCAGGTGAAGGAAATCTTCTTCGACGACGACACGCTGACCGACAACGGCCCGCGCGTGATGGAGTTGGCGCGCGAGCTCGGCAAGCTCGGCTTCGGCAAGCCCGGGTTCGGCGTATCGTGGAGCTGCAACGCCAAGGCGAACGTGCCGTACGACACGCTCAAGGTGCTCAAGGAAAACGGCCTCCGGCTGCTGCTGGTCGGCTATGAGAGCGGCAATCAGAAGATCCTGCACAACATCAAGAAGGGCCTGCGGGTCGACGTCGCGAAGCAGTTCACCAAGGACTGCGAGGCGCTCGGCATCGTCATCCACGGCACCTTCATTCTCGGCCTGCCGGGCGAGACGCTCGAGACGATCGAAGAGACGATCCGCTACGCGATCGAAATCAACCCGCACACGATCCAGGTGAGCCTGGCGGCGCCCTATCCTGGGACCTTCCTCTACAACCAGGCGACCGAGAACGGCTGGTTCGACGGCACCGATCATCTGCTGACCGACGGCGGCAACCAGATCGCGCAGCTCAGCTATCCGCATCTTTCGTCGAAAGTGATCTTCGACAAGGTCGAGGAGTTCTACAAACGCTTCTACTTCCGCCCGAGGAAGATCGGCGCGATCGTCGGCGAGATGGTGCGCGATTTCGACATGATGAAGCGCCGGTTGCGCGAAGGCGTCGAGTTCTTCGACTTCCTGCGCCGCCGGAAAGAAGCCGCCTGACCCATGGCCGTCGCCGCGCCCGGGCGAGGCCTCGCCGGCATGACGGTCAACGAACGGCTCCAGGCGCGCGGACTGTTTGCCGAATGGGAAGAGGCGGTTCGCCGGCGCGACCGCGATGCGATGACGCTGCTCTTGCGCCGCGTCGCGGTGCCGAACGCGCCCAGCGTCGCCGATCACATCCTCGCGGATCCCGCCGCCTACGGGTTTTGATCCGGTGAGCGTGGACTTGGATCCACTTCCCGTCACCCCGGACTTGTTCCGGGGTCTAACTATCCAAGCTGGAATCCTTCGAGCCTCTTTGGATTCCCGTGCCTCCCGTTGGACCCCGGAACAAGTCCGGGGTGACGAAACAATTACATGGGCCGGGAATCTTCGGTTGTGAAACGCCTGATCGTCACGGCCGACGACTTCGGCGCATCGATGGAAGTCAACGACGCCGTCGAGCAAGCGCATCGCACCGGCATCCTCACTGCCGCCAGCCTGATGGTCGTCGGCGATGCTGCCGAGGATGCAATCGCGCGGGCGCGCACGATGCCCAGGCTGGGCGTCGGGCTCCATGTCGTACTGGTCGAGGGCAAGCCGATGCTCCCGCCCGAGCGGATTCCGGCGCTGGTCGACGGTGACGGGTTCTTCCGAACCGACATGGCGATGATGGGCCTTGCGATCTTCGCGTCGCCGGCCGCGCGGATGCAGCTTGCCGAGGAAGTCGAGGCACAGTTCGCCGCCTTCGCCCGGACCGGGCTGTCGCTCGACCATGTCAATGCGCACAAACATTATCATCTGCATCCGACGATCGCCGGCACGATCCTGAAGGTCGGCAGGCGCCATGGCATGAGAGCCGTGCGCGCGCCGATCGAGCCCGCCGAATTGCTGCGGCAGGTCGACGGGAGGCGCATCGGCTTTCGCATCGAAACCGTCTGGGCAAAGCGGATCCGCTATCGGATGCGCGCCGCCGATATGCTCGTGCCCGACCAGGTGCTCGGGCTCGCCTGGTCGGGCGCAATGACCACCGCCCGCGTGCGCGGAATCGTCGAACACTTGCCCGACGGGCTGACCGAAATATATGCACATCCGGCGACCGGTCCTTATGCGGGATCGGCGCCTGGCTATGACTATCGCGGCGAGCTTGCAGCGCTCACCGACGACGTTGCGAAAGCCATGATTGCGCGCGAGGGGGTGCAACTGGGGCGTTTTGTAGATTTTGCGTGAGGTGTATTCGTGAACTTGGTTCCCGACTGGGGTGCGTTCGATACCAGCGCCCCGTTGCCGACCGGCCCGGTTCGGCTCGGATCGCCCGAGCATTTGACGCTGTTCAGCCGCATGCTGCTCGATACCCACGACCCGTATCGCCCCGCGCTGATCGACTGGCCCGTGCTGGCGCCCGATGTGCGCGACAAAATCGTATCGTTGCCGATCTGGGACATGGCGGTGCAGACCGAGGGCCGCACCGGGCTGTTCGTGCAGACCTTTGGCCGGACGGTACGCGATCCGCTGCTCAAGGCGGCAGTGGAGATGGATGCATTCGAAGAGCGCCGCCACAAGGTCGTGCTCGCCGACATGGTTCGCGCCTATGGCATCCAGCTCGAGCCCGAGCCCGAATATGTCGTCCCCAAGGATGCCGAATGGGCTTTCATGCGCTCGGGCTATTCGGAGTGCATCGACAGCTTCTTCGGCTTCGGCCTGTTCAAGCTCGCCAAGGACACCGGCTTCTTTCCGCCCGATCTGATCGACACGTTCGAGCCGGTGATGCGCGAGGAAGGCCGGCACATCTTGTTCTTCGTCAATTGGGTGGCCTGGTGGCGACGCAACATGCCGTGGTGGCGGCGGCCCTATTTCGAGGCCAAGATCCTGGTGGTGTGGCTGTTCCTGATCTGGGAACGTATCGACATGGCCAAGGGAATGGGCGAGAACACCAAGGCACAGGAGAATAATTTCACCCTCAACGGGTCGAAGGAATTGGGAGTGGAAGTGAGTTTCCCCGAACTGGCCGCGATCTGCCTGGCCGAAAACGACCGGCGGCTGGCGCCCTATGACGCGCGGCTAATCCGGCCGCGTTTCGTGCCCGGCGTGATGCGGCTGATCCTCAAATTCGCCGGCCGGAAACGCGCGGGAGCCCCCGCCTGAAATCTGCGCGCCTCTGGCTATTGCTGGCGACTGTCGCGGGACTGGCCGCTGCCGCCTGGGCTTTCGGCGCGACCGGCTGGGACGGCGTGCTCGCCGCAGTCGGCCGTATCGGCGTCGGCGGGTTCCTGATCTTTTGCCTGTGGTTCCTGGTCGTGTTCTGCATCCTCGGCGCGGCGTGGTGGGCCGCCGCCTATTGCGAGCCGACGCGTACGATGTGGCGGTTCGCCTGGTCGCGGCTGGTGCGCGAGGCGGCTGCTGACCTGCTCCCCTTCTCGCAGCTCGGCGGACTGGTGCTCGGCGCGCGCACGCTGATCGCGCACGGCGTACCCCAGCGCCGCGCCAACGCCGCGCTGCTCGTCGACCTGACCACCGAGATGGTCGCGCAGCTCGTGTTCACACTCACCGGCATCGGCCTGTTCTTCGTGGCGGTCGCTGCCGGTCCCGAAGCGGCGAAGCTGCGCCCGCTGATCTTCGCCGGCACTGCAGCGATGGTCGCGGCGATGGCGGCGTTCCTGCTCGTCCAGCGCACCGGCATCGGCCTCGCCGGCCGCATCGCCGCGCGCATGCTCCCCGGCGCGCAGATCGCCGCCGACGAAATCTGCGAGGAATTGCGCGCGATCTACGCGCGGCGCAGCGCGGTCGGGCTTTCCTTTCTGCTCAACTTGCTCGCCTGGTTCGGCAGCGCCACCGGCGCCTGGCTCGGCCTAAGGCTGATGGGCGTGCCGGCGCCGCTATGGGCGATGCTGATGGTCGAAAGCCTGATCTTCACGCTGCGCAGCGTTGCGTTCGCGGTGCCGGGCGCGCTGGGGGTGCAGGAGGTCGGGTATCTGCTGCTCGCTCCCGTCGCTGGGATAGCGCCGGAGGTGTTGCTGGGGCTGTCGCTGTTGAAGCGCGCGCGAGATCTGGGGCTGGGCGTGCCGACGTTGTTGCTGTGGCAGGCGTTCGAGGCTCGCGCAGTGGTAGCGGGACGGGCGGGATAAGTGTTTCGCCGTCCTCGGATGGGCGGACCGGGCTCGCGCCTGATCCGCTGGCCGGATCAATGCCGCAGCTGCGGCTGATGCCCCACCGGCAGGTGATGCATCACCGCAAAGATATCCCGCCGATCAACGGCTTGGCTGCACATCGGGCACAGCTCGAAATGGACCAGCTCGTCCTCGATCGAAACAATGGCCGGCCGCCGTGCGCCGTGGCTGCCTGGCTCGAGCATCGCTGCGTTGATCATCGGTATTCCTCTGTGCGTTAGCATCTTATTTACTTTTATAGAGGCCACGGCGGCGACGCGTGCGGAAACGCGAAAAATTTTTTTCTGGTTAACGGTCGAGCGGATTCCGCCGAGTGGCGGCCGAACCCGCCCGAACGACACAAGGGGTCAGGCGCGCACGCCGCGCAGGCTGTTCACGACGGCAAGCGCGGCGACGCCGAGCAGCGCGACGCTGGCTACCGGTCGGGCCTTCACGAAGTTCGCGGCCTTTTGCGTGATCGGCGCATCGCCGGAGAAGGCATTGCGGATCGAGTCGGTCAGGCTGGTCTTGCTGTTCGAGGTTTCGGGTGCTGCTGCGGTTGCCATCGGTCCATCTCCATTGCGGCGCATAGAGGCGCATGTGTCGGCTCAACGTGCGGGCCGAGCACAGGTGCCACAAAAACCTCTCGACGCGCTCGTATCGGCGCATCTGTTGGGCAGCCGGTCGTTGCCCCAGTGACGCAAAAGGAGGAGAGGCCCCTAGCCCCCGAAATGCACCCGCGCGCCGATCTTGAATGCGCGGCCGACCGGATCGAAGAGGATCTGGTTGGTGCCCACAGTGGGATCGGGAATCCCGGGCGGGTCGCGGTCGAACAGGTTGGTGATCGATCCGAAGAACTCCATCGACCGGCCGTCGCTGGTCGGGACCTTGATCGTGCCCGACAAGTCGAAGGTGAGCCGGCTCGGCACCTGGTTGTTGTTCACCGCCGAGCTGCTGGTGTTGACATAGCCAGGCTGGCTGGGATCGATGAAGTTCACCCAGAAAATGCCGTGCGGGATGTAATGCGCATGGCCGGTGAGCGAGACATTGCCCTTGGTCCAAGTCACCAGCCCGTCGACGGTATAGTCGGGCACGCCCGGGATAGTGCCGGTGCGGTGGCCGGTCTGGCCGGCGCGGTCGAAGCCGTCGGCAGTAGTGAGTTCCTGGGTGATGTTCGCCAGGCCCTGGATCGAGAGGTCGCCGAGCGCGCCGAGCGGCTGGCGATATTGCAGCTCGAGGTCGAAGCCGCGCGTGCGCAGCTTCGCCGAGTTCTGGTTGATGTCGGTGACCGTAGCGATCTTGTTGTTGCTGTCGAGCGCGATCAGCGCGCAATCGGCCGCGATGTTCTGGACGAAGCAGGCATTGATCACGCCCTGCGCGCCGAGCGGGCCGATCACGTTGTTCACCTTGATGTCGTAATAGTCGACCGAGATCCGCAGCCGCCGCGCGACGCCGCCGGTCGGCGCAAGCACGACGCCGGCAGTGAAGCTGTCGGCCTTTTCGGGAGTGAGGTTCGGGTTCGATCCGGTGAACACGGTCGGGTTGATCTGGCCGCCGATGCCGGGGCGCGGATCAGTCGCGCCGATCAATGTCTTCACAAACGGGCCGTTGAGCTCGAACAAATTGGGCGCGCGGATGTCGCGCGACTTGGTCACGCGCAGCCGGATCGCCTGGATCGGCTCATAGACGCCGCCGACCTTCCAGGTGGTGACGGCACCGCTGGTCGAATAGTCGGTGCGGCGGATCGCGCCGTTGAGGCTGAGCGAATGGCCGAGCGCCGAATTCCTGAGCACGGGGAGCTCGGCCTCGCCGTAGAACTCCTTGACGTCGAGATGGCTCGAGTTGACCGCCGAGCCGTTGAGCGCGAACCAGCCGTTGACCTGCGAAATCGCGTCGGCAGTTCCGCTGATCGCTTCGCGGCGATATTCGGCTCCGAGCGCTACGCTGAGCGCGCCGGCGGGCAAGTCGATCAGGCTGCCGCTGAGGTTGAGTGCGACATTGTGCTGGTCGTTGTTCGTGGTCTGGAAGCCGCGGCCGGTAATATAATCCTTTGCCGCCTGTGAGAACCGCCCCTCGCCGAACAGGTTGATCGGCGCGCAGGCGGGGTCGGTGACGGTTATCTGGTTGATCCGGCAGACGATCTGGTTCGACGCATTGAGCACGGCATCGACTGCCTTGGGCGCATTCGCGAGCCTGAACAGATTATACGCGTCCTGGTGGAAGCGCGTCTTGCCATATTCGTACGACACATCCCACTTCCAACGGGATCCAAACGTGCCCTTGAGCGCGGCCAGCACGCGCCAGGTCTGCGTCACCGAGTCCGCCTCGGCCGGGCCGACATCGAAGCCGGTACGGCCAAGGTTGAGCTGGGCGATGCCGTTGGCGGTCATCACCGACTGGATGTTCGCCGGGATGAACGGGTTGCCGCTCTTGATGAAGCCGAGCACCGATCCGTTGAAGTCGCGGAACACGCTCGACACGACATGGCCCTCGACCCGGCCATAAGAGAGATCGACCTGTCCCTTGATGCTGTCGGTCAGATCGGCCTGGATGGTGCCATAGGCGACGTAGCGCTTGACCGGCACCTTGAGCAGTTGCGGCTCGATAAAGGCATTCTTCCCCGCGCCTTCACCATTCAGCATGAACAATGGGCCGACGAAGCTTCCGTACTGGAATGGCCGCGTCGAGCCGTCGGGGTTGAAGGTCAACCCGCGTAGCGGATCGGTGGCGGGGGTGTAGATCGCCTTGCCCGCGGCATTGAGCGAGGCGTTGATCACGCCCGCCGCGGTCGAGGTCGCGGTGCGCACGCCCGACATGATCAGATTGGCAGGCAGCCCGTTCGTCGCAGCCGCGGTGTTGGCGACGATCGAGTTGACGTTCTCGCACCACGACCGTGTGTTGCAGTCGCCGAGCCCATGATTCTCGTCATATTCGACCGCGCCCATCACATGCACGCGCTCGCCGAGGTTGGTCCCGCCGGCGAGGCTCAGATAGAGCTCGCCATTGTCGCCGCGCTGCGACATCCCGCCCTGCATCTCGGCCGTAACGCCCTGGAGCTTATGGTTGAGCACGAAGTTGACCACGCCGGCGACCGCGTCCGAGCCATAGGCGGCCGAGGCGCCGCCGGTGACGATGTCGGTACGCTCGACCAGTGCCGAGGGAATCAAGTTGATGTCGACCGCGCCGATGTTCGCGCTGGTTCCGGTCGAGACGCTCGAGACAAAGCGATGGCCGTCGACCAGCACCAGCGTGCGCTTGGCCTCGAGCCCGCGCAAGTCGAGCAGCCGCGCGCCGACGTTCCCGCCGATGTTCGCTTGCGTCGCCGGGCCGGCGGTCGGGCGGAAGGAAGGAAGCTGATTGAGCGCTTCGCCGACATTCGACACGACCAGAGCCTTGAAGCGCTCATTGGTGAGCACGGTCACTGGCGTCGGCGACTGGAAACCGCCTGCGATTCGCGATCCGGTGACGGTGATCTCCTGCGCCGGCGCGTCGGGGACCGCAGCCGGAGGGCTCGGCGCCTGCTCGGGCGTCGCCTGTGCCCAGGCGGCTGTCGACATTGCCAGGCCGATCGCCAATGCGCTGACGCCACCCACTCGCTTCATCTCGTCCTCCCTCGCTCGTCGGATCGACCGCTTGAACGGTTCTACTTCTTGGCTAACCATGTTCACCCTAGCATTTAGCTAGCTAATTGCTTGGGCGGAAGCCCCCAGTTCGACGCGCAACGATTTCCCACCGCTATCGTTCCGGCCGAGATGGGCGCGCGGTTGGTGGTGGGCGCCAACGCATGGAGTGCGCCCGCTTCAGGTCACGGGCGGCGCGAGCCCGCATAGGCGGCGAGATCGATGATGTTACGGTCGCTAAGCCGTTCGGCGACTATCCGCATCGGCGCGGCCGCGGCGTTGGCGCGGGTGCCGGCACGGAAGCCGAACAGCTGCCGTGCGAGATAGCTCGGCGAACGGCCCGCGAGCGGCGGCGCCACTCCGCCCTTGAGCCCCGTTCCGTGACATAATGCGCAGGGTTGCCCGGCCGGGCCGCCGCTCCTCGCCATCGCTGCTCCAGCAGAGACCGCACCGGGCGGCACATAGGCAGTGTAGCCGAGGTGCGCGTCCCGCATTTCGAAATGCTCGAAGGAGTCGGGCACTTCGACGATCCGCAACCCGAGCGGCTCGGACGTCGAACGATCGAGCGCATAGACGTAGCTCTCAGCCACCGCGCCGGGGATTCGGGCGCGTTCGACGACGCGGACGTGCGACGTGAAACGGAGCCGGCTGAAATAGTCGGCCGCCTCGCGCACCACCTCCGCGCTCGCTGCCTTGGCAGTCGTGCGCATGAACACCGACGGCGGCCATTTGCCGTCGAGCGGCGCACGCTCGCCGCCGGCAAAGGCCTCCACTTGTTCGCGGATATAGTCGGCAGGCAGACCCGCGAGCGCGGCGTTCTCCGGCCGGCCGGCGCCATCGGGCAAGTGGCAGTAGCCGCAGGCCCCTGCACTCCCCACTCCCACGGCAACCGACTCCGGCAGCGGCGGATGCTCGCTTTGCCACCAATCGACTGCACGGTGGAGGTCGTGCATCTGCGCGTCGGAGAAATGCGCGGACGATCCGCGAAGATTTCGCGGCTCGATCTTGTCCCATACCGCCGGCTTGCCAGGTGGAGCGACCGGCAACGCCCAGTCGGGCGCTACCGAAGCGGACGCAGCGATCAAAAGCGCCGGCAACAGCGCCAAGAGCTTTTGCATAAGGCCCCTCACGCGCACAGGGCGCGACGCTTCAGGGGTGAGACAAGCGACCCCAGGTGTCAACCAAATCGGCAAGCCACTTTGTGGCTGTGCGCTTTCGCGCTAGCAGGTCCACTCCGCCCAAGCGTTCAGGACGGCCGAGTGCGTATCTCCTCTCGCCGTCCGGAGCTCCCCTTGTCGCGCACGCACCTGATTCTTCTTTCGCTCGTACTCGGAGTGGTCGCCGGCGTTTCGATCCGTTGGCTCGACCAGCCGACGCTCACGAGCACGGCGAACGCAGTGCTCGTCGGCGGGCAGCTGTGGGTGCGGGCACTGCAGATGACGCTGATCCCGCTGATCTTCGCAATGATCACACACGGCGTCGCGAGCGCAGTGCTGAGCGGGCGTGGCGGCAAGCTGATCGGCACCACGCTCGGGCTGTTCTTCGCAATCATGGTCGTAACCGTGGTGCTCTGCACGATCCTGACCGAGACAGTTCTCCACCTCTGGCCGATTCCACCGCACGCACTCGACGCGCTGATGGGCGGGGCCGCCGCACCGGCGCCGGTGCCTGGCCTCGCCGCGCAACTGCTCGCGATCATTCCGGACAACCCGATCGCGGCGGCAGCGCAGGGACAGATCTTTCCGCTGGTGATCTTCGGACTCGCCTTCGGCATTGCAATCGCGCGGCTTCCGCGGCGGGATGGCACCGAGCCGGCGATGATGGCGCTGCTCGCACAGGTCTCGCACGCGATGATGACGATCGTCGACTGGGTGCTGGTGGTCGCGCCCGCCGGCATTTTCCTGCTCGCGATGGGTCTCGGACTGTCGTCGGGGCTCGCGGTCGCGCAAGTGCTCGGCGTGTTCGTGGCGCTGTGCATCGCGACCACGGGAATGATGATCGTGCTCTGCTATGTGGCGGTGCTGGCCGCGCGCGCCTATCCGCTCGGCCGCTTCGCCGCGGCGATTGCGCCGGCGCAGGCGATGGGCGCCGGAAGCTGCTCGTCGATGGCGAGCACGCCGGTGATGATCGAAGTCGCGATCGAGAAGCTCGGCATTTCCGAGGATCTGGTTGGGCTCGTGATCCCGATGGCGGTGTCGGTATTCCGCCTCGGCACCGTGGCGCATGCCGTGGCGGCGGTGCTCGTCGCCGCGCACGCCGTGGGGATCGAGCCGACTCCGCTCCAGCTCGTGCTGGCCGGGCTCGCCGTGATCCTCGGCAGCATCAGCGGCGCCGGCCTGCCCGGCGCAGCGGTGATCTATGCGATCTATGGCCCCGGCATCCAGCTGCTCGGCGCGCCGATGGCGATCATGCCGCTGTACGTGGCGGTCATCGCACTCCCCGATCCGGTGATCACCATGACCACGGTGACCGGCAATCTGACTGCGACGACATTGGTCGATCGGCTGCTGCGCGGACCGAAATCGACCTGACGCTGTCCCGACAAAGTCTTGGGATACGGCGGTTTGCGCGCCTATATGCTGGCCAATGACCGTCAGCATTTTCGAATTGTTCAAGATCGGCGTAGGCCCGTCGAGCTCGCACACCATGGGGCCGATGACGGCGGCGTGCCGTTTCGTCGCGCAACTCCGCGACGCCGGATTGCTGCCGCACGTCGCTCGCGTCACTGCGATCCTCTACGGCTCGCTCGCGCTCACCGGGCGCGGCCACGCCACCGACACCGCCGTGATCACCGGGCTGCACGGAATCGCACCCGATCAAGTCGACCCCGACGCCGCCGCGGCGCAGATCGCCGACGTGCGCGCGACGCATCGACTGAGCCTCGGCGGCAGCCACCCGGTAGATTTCGACTCCGATCGCGACATCGTGTGGCGCGGCGGCGAGCAGCTCACCTTCCATCCCAACGCCATCCAGCTGATCGCACGAGATGGCGACTGCCGCGAGCTGCTGATGCGCAGCTATTTTTCGATCGGCGGCGGGTTCGTGCTCGACGATGTCGAGGCGCGCGACAATCGCCGCGACGCACCCGAAGTGGAGCTGCCGTTCGGCTATTGCTCGGCTGGCGAAATGCTCGAGATGGCGGCGAATGCGGGTCTCAGCATCGCCGAGCTCGCGCTCGCCAACGAGGATGCGCGCCGCCCGCGCGGGGAGACGCTCGCCGGAATCGACCGGCTGTTCCGGGCGATGGAGGACTGCATCGAGCGCGGGCTCGTTGGAAGCGGTGTGCTGCCCGGCGGGCTCGACGTGCCGCGGCGCGCCCCGATGCTGCACCACAAGCTCTGCCATGGCGGCCCACCGACCGATCCGCTCGCCGCGCTCGACTGGATCAACCTTTGGGCGCTCGCCGTGAACGAAGAGAATGCCGCCGGCGGGCGTGTCGTGACCTCGCCGACCAATGGCGCCGCCGGGATCATCCCCGCGGTGCTGCGCTATCACGACCGCTTTCATCGCGGGACACCCGAGAGCCGCGCGACGTTCCTGCTCACCGCCGCCGCGATCGGCGCGCTGTACAAGCGCAACGCCAGCATTTCGGCCGCCGAAGTCGGCTGCCAGGGCGAAGTCGGCGTCGCCTGTTCGATGGCGGCGGCAGGGCTCGCGGCGGCGATGGGCGGGAGCAACGCGCAGGTCGAGAACGCGGCCGAGATCGGGATGGAGCATAATCTCGGCCTCACCTGCGATCCGATCGGCGGGCTGGTGCAGATCCCGTGCATCGAGCGCAATGCGATGGGCGCCGTGAAAGCGATCGATGCCGCGCGGCTCGCGCTGATGGGCGACGGCCAGCACCGGGTGAGCCTCGATGCCGTGATCGACACGATGCGCCGCACCGGGGCCGATATGAAGGACAGCTATAAGGAGACTTCGCTCGGCGGCCTTGCGGTCTATCGGCCCGAGTGCTGATTTCCGTCAGGCAATCGCGGGCAACCTCGCGAGCAACTTGTCGAGCGTGATCGGATAGTCTCGAACGCGCACGCCGGTGGCGTTGTACACGGCATTGGCGATCGCCGCCGCCACGCCGCACAGCCCCAGCTCGCCAACTCCCTTCGCCTTCATCGGTGACGAAATCGGATCGGTCTCGTCGAGAAAGACGACTTCCTGGTGGGGGATGTCGGCATGGACCGGCACTTCATAGCTGGCGAGATCGTGATTGACGAAGAAGCCGAAACGCCGATCGATCGCGAGTTCCTCCATAAGCGCCGCACCCACGCCCATCGTCATTGCACCGATCACCTGGCTGCGCGCCGATAGCGGATTGAGGATACGCCCCGCTGCGCAGACGGCGAGCATGCGGCGCACGCGGACTTCGCCCGTGAAGCTGTCGACGCCAACTTCGACGAAATGGCTGGCGAAGGTCGATTGCTGAAACGTCTTGTGGAGATCGCCATATTCGATCGTGTCCTCGCCGACGAGATCGCCGTCGCGCGCAGCATCGGCGAGTGCGACGCTGCGGTTGCCGGCACGAACATGGCCGCCCACGAATTCCGCAGCCGCGGAGTTGAACCCGAGCTTCTGCGCCACTGCCTCGCGCAGCTTGACGCAGGCCGCATAGACCCCCGCCGTCGCATTGTTCGCGCCCCATTGCCCGCCCGACCCGGCCGAGGCGGGGAAATCGGAATCGCCCAGCCGGACGACGACTCGGTCGAGATCCAGGCCCATCATTTCCGCCGCAGTCTGCGCGATGATCGTGTAGCTGCCCGTGCCGATGTCGGTCATGTCGGTTTCGACGGTGACTCGACCCTTGCCATCGAGCCGCACGCGTGCGCCCGATTTGGTGAGCAGATTGTTCCGAAAGCCCGCCGCCACGCCCATTCCGACCAGCCAGCGGCCGTCGCGCACCGTGGCAGGTGTCGGCTTGCGCGCGTGCCAGCCGAAACGCTCGGCGCCGAGCCGCAGGCATTCGACCAGCTGACGCTGCGAAAAGCGCCGCTCGGGCTTTGCGGGATCGACCTGCGTATCGTTGACGATCCGGAATTCGATCGGATCCATGCCGAGCTTTTCGGCCATTTCGTCGATTGCGATCTCGAGCGCCATCAATCCCGGCGCCTCGCCCGGCGCGCGCATCGCATTGCCTTCGGGCAAGTCGAGTTCGGCGAGCCGCATCGCGGTGAGCCGGTTTTCGCCGGCGTAGAGCAAGCGAGTCTGCTGCACCGCGGTTTCGGGTCCGCCGCCGGGCACATTGCCCGAAAGGCTCTCGTGGGCGATCGCAGTGATCCGGCCGTCGGTCCGAGCGCCGATGCGGATGCGCTGGATCGTCGCCGGGCGGTGCGTGGTGTTGTTGATCATCAGCGGGCGCGTCAGTGCGACCTTGACCGGTCGCCCCGCCGCCTTCGCTCCCAGCGCCGCGAGCACGGCGTCCGCCCGGACGAACAGTTTTCCGCCGAAACCGCCGCCGACATAAGGGGAATCGAGCCGGATCTTTTCCTTCGGCATGTTCAGGATCTTCGCGAGCGACGCCTTGCTCCACGCGATCATCTGGTTCGACGTCCACAAGGTCAGCCGGTCGCCGTCCCATGCCGCGATCGTGGCATGCGGCTCCATCATCGCATGGCTCTCGTCGGGCGTGGAGTAGGTCGCGTCGAGCTTCACGGGGGCCGACGCGAATGCACCTTCGAAATTACCGACCCGATCGGGCTTGCCCTGGCGCGGCGCATAGGGCGCGGTCTTCGCTTGCGCCGCGAGATCGAAGCGCCCGGGCGTACGCGCATAATCGGCGTGGATCAGCTGCGCGGCGGCGCGCGCCTGCTCGAAACTCTCGGCGACCACGATCGCGATCGCCTGATGATAATGGCCGATCGCGTCGCCACCGAACAGATTGGCATAGTTCATCTGCCCGAGGCCGAGCTTGCCATGATCGAGCGTCGTGACCACCGCCAGCACGCCCGGTGCGGCCTTCGCCGCCCGCGAGTCGACTCGCAACACGCGTCCCTTGGCGATCGCGCTGCCGACGACGAAGCCATAGGCCTGGTTGGGGACCACCTCGTGCCGCTCATAGGCATAGGGTGCCGAGCCGGTGGTCTTCAGTGCGCCATCGATGCGCGGAGTGGATTTGCCGATCAGCTTGAGCTGGTCGATCGGATTGGCGCCCGCGGGGGTGTCGAATTTCATCGCTCATGCCCTCGCTTCGTGCAGCACGGCGGCCAGGGTGCGTTCGACCAGCGGCACCTTGAAGCCGTTGTCGCGTGTCGGCTTGGCACCGGCCATCAGTTGCTCCGATACCGGCGCGGAACCGCGTGGCAGCGCCGTTTCGGCCGCCTCGACTCGCCAGGGCTTGTGCGCGACGCCGCCGATCGCGATCCGACCATTTCCGTCGCGCTTGAGCACTGCAGCGACCGACACCAGCGCAAAAGCATAGGAGGAACGATCGCGGACCTTGCGGTAGAAATGCTTGCCGCCGAGCGGAGGCGGCAGCGTGACCGAAGTGATCAGCTCGCCGGGCGTCAGGGCGGTCTCGATATGCGGCGTCGACCCCGGCAGGCGATGGAAATCGGCGATCGGAATCGCGCGCACTTGTCCTGCCGGGTCGACCGTTTCGACCTTTGCATCGAGCAGTCGCATCGCCACGGCCATGTCGCTCGGATGCGTCGCGATGCAGGCATCGCTACCTCCGATCACTGCGAGCTGCCGGCTATAGCCGCCGATCGCCGCGCAGCCCGATCCGGGCTGGCGTTTGTTGCACGGTTGATTGGTGTCGTAGAAATAGGGACAGCGCGTGCGCTGGAGGAGATTGCCGGCGGTGGTCGCCTTGTTGCGCAGCTGTCCCGAGGCGCCGGCGAGCAGCGCGCGCGCCAGCACTGCATAGTCGCGGCGCACCCGCCTGTTCGCGGCAAGATCGGTGTTGGTCACGAGCGCGCCGATGCGCAGCCCGCCGTCCTGCGTGTCCTCGATGCGATCGAGCTTGAGCGGTCCGACATCGACCAGATGCCGCGGCGTCTCGATCTCCAGCTTCATCAGATCGAGCAGGTTGGTGCCGCCGGCGATGAACTTCGCGCCAGGCACGCGCGCCACGGCAGCGGCGGCGCCGGCGGGATCGGTCGCGCGCTCATAGGTGAACGGCTTCATGCCTGGCCTCGCGCGACATCGGCGATCGCTTCGGCGATGTTCGAATAGGCGCCGCAGCGGCAGATGTTGCCGCTCATCCGCTCGCGCAACTCGAGGTTGGTGATTTCGGGGCTCGCGCCGAGATCGGCCGTGACATGGCTCGGTATGCCGGCTTCGATTTCCTGGAGCACTGCCACCGCCGAGCAGATCTGCCCTGGGGTGCAATAGCCGCACTGATAGCCGTCATGCTTGATGAAGGCGGACTGCATCGGATGCAGCTTGTCCGGCGTGCCGAGCCCCTCGATCGTGGTGACCTTGTCGCCCTGGTGCATCACCGCGAGCGTCAGGCACGAATTGATCCGGCGTCCGTCGACCAGCACGGTGCACGCACCGCATTGGCCATGGTCGCAGCCCTTCTTGGTGCCGGTGAGCTTGAGGTGCTCGCGCAGCGCATCGAGCAGCGTCGTCCGAGTGTCGAGCATGAGCGTATGGCGATGTCCGTTCACGTCGAGCGTGAGGGGCATCGTCGCGGGAGCCAGGTCGACGGGAGCGACTGGCGCGGCGGCGGGTGCTGGCATGGTCGTCAAAGTGGCTACCGCAGCGCCGCCTGCCAAGATGCTGCGGCGCGACATTTCCACATCGCAAGAGATGCTGGACACATTCCGGTCCTTCCGGCCCCGGCGTCACGGCGGCCGAGGCCGACCAGTTGAACGCAGTTACATTCGCCGCCCAACGCACGAGCCGGGATTTGGCTTCGTCGCGTCAGGCTTGCTGCAGAGCGGCCGGAGTGCTGAGGAGCGCCATGCGCACGACGATCTTTCCCGATGGCACCCAGGTTCCTGCGCTCGGCCAAGGCACCTGGATGATGGCCGAGCGCCCCGAACGGCGCGCCGACGAAGTCGCGGCGCTGCGCGAGGGCGTGGCGCTGGGCATGACGCTGATCGACACGGCCGAGATGTACGGCGAAGGCGCCGCCGAAAGCCTCGTCGGCGAAGCGATTGCCGGACTGCGCGACCGCGTGTTCCTGGTCAGCAAGGCTTATCCGCACAACGCCTCGCGCACGCGGCTGCCGCAATCGTGCGAGGCGAGCCTGAAGCGGCTCGGAACCGACCGGATCGACCTCTATCTGCTGCATTGGCGCGGCAGCGTGCGCTTGGCCGAAACGGTGGAGGCAATGGAGCGGCTGGTCGAGGCGGGCAAGATCCTGCGCTGGGGCGTTAGCAATCTCGACACGGGCGACATGGAGGAACTGATCGCTGCGGGCGGTACGCGCTGTGCGACCGACCAGATCCTGTATAATTTGACGCGGCGCGGGCCGGAATTCGAGCTCATTCCCTGGCTGGCGGAGCGGTCGATGCCGGTGATGGCATATAGCCCGGTCGAACAGGGTCGGTTGCTGCGGCACACTGCGCTTCAGGCTATCGCCGAACGGCTAGGAGCGACGCCTGCGCAGGTGGCGCTTTCCTGGTTGTTGCAGAAGGGCGGCGTGATCGCGATACCGAAGGCGGGCTCCGTTGCCCATGTGCGGGAGAATCGCGCCGCGGCGGAGGTGGAGCTGGGGGCGACGGAGTTCGCCGAACTGGACAGAGCATTCCCGCGGCCGAACCGGCGGGTCGCGCTGGAAATGATTTAGCCGCCGTTGCGCCTATGCGAGAGCAAGTGCGCACCGCTGACATGGGGAGTGTTGCACGGATGAGTCTCGAAGGCGAGCCTATACGGCCAATTAGGTTCCACTTTACCTCAACGCCCAGCCTCCAAGATCGCCACGCCCCAAGGATCGATGGTAGAATCGGCCTGCTTGCCGGTCAGAAGATCTGTTCCATTGGCAAGCTCCCGAGGAATATTTTGCTTCTCCCGCGAGTAATTCAGCAGGTAGCGGACGCGACTTCCATTCGTCAGAGTACCGCTACGCACGACTAGAGGGAACCGAGCTTCGTCTGGCCAAACAACGCCCGCCCGTTTCGCAGTGTCGGTCAGGACACCCTCGATCAGTGCGTCCGACGGCATGAAGCCAATATAGGTTACCTCTCCCTTGCCGTACGAGTTGCGGGTGATCGCAGCATAATTAGGCCAGGAATGATGTTCGAAGCGGGCAATCACCTTGGCAGTTGTGGGAGCTAGAAACTCCATCCACAAGTGCGCCTCGAGGTCCTTTCCGCTGAGGCCATATAGCTCAGGCCCGATCTTGACCCCTTTTGGTTCGGTAAACAGCTGGTAAGTCACCCCTGCCGCTTGGGCGATCGCGCCCGGCTGCGCCCCGTAGCGCACCTTGGAGTCCTCATTGGTGAACCCACTCTTGAAGGTGTAAACCAGGTGGCCGCCAGCTTTAGCAAAGGCATTCAGCCGAGCGATTTCATCGTCACTCGCCGAATACAGGGCTGGCACGACAATCATCTTGTACTTCGACAGATCCGCATTCCCATCCGGTGAAATGATGTCGGCCTCAATGTTCCTTCGATATAGCGCATCATAAAAGGGGCGCATCACTTGGTTGTATTCGATGTTGCCAGGCAACTTGAACGAGTCGAACGCGCTTTGCGCACGATTGCTGACGTAGATCGCGACATCATTGGTCTTCTTCAAATCTGCAAGCTTCGGCCCAAGGCGCTTGATGTCGGCACCAATTTCCTTCGCCGACTGGTAAACCTCATTCGGCTGATAGTCTTGGGTCAGCAAGCCGCGCCAGTAGGTTTCGATTGCGTTCGACGTGGTAGCCCAGTGCCAATATGCGACCATGTTCGCACCCGACGCGAGATGGCTAAAGGCCTGTAGCCGCAGTTGGCCTGGATATGGTGTCCATTGTAGCCATCCCTGTGCCTCGGTCTCGATAACATAGTAATTCGCGCCGTCTTTCAGCGAGCGAGCCAGGTCACCGCCAAAGGCAATCTCCACACCTGTCAGGTCATCTTGCGTCGGGTGGTAGATGTCGATGCCAGCAACGTCGAGCGGCCGAGCTGCTTTCCAATGGTTCACCTCGGGCTGAATACCGTAGGACGTCTTTAGCCAGCCCAGGTCGAAGTTCTGGGTGATGAACTGGTCGTTGCGTGCGTGCTTGCGAACCAGCTCCGTTTGCCACGCGAGAAACTCCGTTACGAGGCCTCTCTGGAATTCGGCGAAGGCATTTTTCACGCTCGCGTTCATGGTGCCGGTTGTCGAAGGAAAGTCCTCCCACCGGTTGACCCGATTGCTCCAGTAATCGAGACCCCAAGCCTTATTCAGTTTGTCGAGGCTGCCCCACTTCTGCTGCAGCGCCTTCACAAACGCAGCCTGCACATTCGGTCCGGCCGTGTTGTAGGGCTTGGTTTCGTTGTCGACCTGATAGCCGATCACCGCCGGATGGTTGGCAACGTGGGCGATAAGATTCTCAATGACCCGCTTGGCAGCTACGCGATAGTGCGGGTTCGTGATGTCCATGTTCTGGCGAAAGCCAAACTTGGCCTGACCCTCTGGTCTGGTCACCAACACATCCGGGTGCTGACGCGCGAGCCATGTGGGGATCGCATAGGTGGGCGTGCCGACGATGACTTTGATGCCATATCGCTGGGCAGCTGAAAGCATCCGATCAACATGGTTGAAATTAAAGATACCCGGCTGCGGCTCAAGCGTTCCCCAAGTCGACTCGGCGATCCGAACTACCGTGATGTTCGCCTCTTTCATCAACCGAAAGTCTTCATCGATACGATCGACGGGAGTGTATTCGTCGTAATACGCCACCCCATAAAGAATCGATTGTGGCGTGCGATCGACATCTTGTGCTGTGGCTTGCGCGAAGAACGGGCTAGACCAGGTCGCGACAAAAGCTGAGGCGACGACAAGGCTTGACAGCTTTAGCTTAGTCATCCGATCCCACTTGTCCCGTATTTGTTGAATTTCCTAGTCGCGGCATCCGTCACACCGCTCGACACGATCGCCGCGCCCGCACCGCTACCTAGCGGCGCCCGCCGAGGGGCGGTCCAGCTCCGCGGCACTTTCGTTTCGTTCACGCAACCTCCCTTGTGTTGCGTCCCTGGACGGCGCAGCTCGAACGTGACCGCTTGTTTTCATTTATGCAACCACGATTCCTCTTGTGAAATCGAATCGGACGATGATGCTGGCCATGCGCTGATCGGCGGACGCTGTGGGCGAACAGGGAATTAAGGGGCGGGAAAGACGACGGACAAAATCCCGCGTAACGCGAGGGACGCTGCTCGCATTTTGCTGTACTTTCCGGCCCACCTGCCATTCCTGGCGGGGTGCCTGCCGCGCCTTTTGGCCCGGGGTCCGCTAACAGGGACGTCAAGTTTGATCGTGATCGCCCGCAAGCGAGGCGCCCCCGATCGGTCCACTCCCCGTATCTAGTTTCTACGCACTCCGGCGCGGAGCCTTTTGAAGGAACTGGTGCACGAAGGCGATCGCCATGCTGCCCTCTCCCACTGCGGCGGCAACGCGCTTGACCGGACCCAGCCGGACATCGCCACAGGCGAAGATGCCGGGAAAGCTGGTCTCGAGCAGGAACGGATCACGCTCCTCCGACCATTGTCCTCCTTTCACCACATCGTCACCGGTCAACACATAACCGCGCGCATCGCGGAGAATCTCAGCCGGCAGCCATTCGGTCTCGGCATCGGCGCCGATGAACACGAACAGACCGCCGGACTCGACGCGTTCGGTTTCCCCGCTGGCGCTGTTGCGCACCTCGATCGCCGTCAGCGTGGCATCGCCGTGGGCTGCGGTCACTTCCGAGTGGAAGCGAACGCCGATGTTCGGCTTCCGGCGCAGTTGGTCGATCAGATACTGCGACATGCTCTCTTCGAGCGATCCGCGCCGCACGATCAAGGTCACCGAGCGCGCATGATTGGCGAAAGACAATGCGGCCTGCCCGGCCGAATTGCCTGCGCCGATCAGATGCAAGTCGAGGCCATTGGTAGCGCCGGCTTCGCTGCGCGCGGCGCCGTAGAAGATGCCCTTGCCGATCAACCGCTCCTCGCCCGCGATCGCTAGCCGCCGCCACGCTACGCCGGTGGCGAGGATCACCGTGCGCGTGCGGACGCGCTCGTCGCCGTCAAGAACGACCGTCATCGCCTCCGGCTCGATGCGCTGGACCGACCGCGTGACTACGATCTCCGCGCCGAGCCGGCGGGCCTGGCGCAGCGCGCGGCTGGCAAGCTCGTCGCCGGAAACGCCGTTGGGAAAACCGAGGTAATTCTCGATCCGCGACGAGGTGCCGGCCTGGCCGCCCGGTGCTTCGCACTCGACGACGAGCGTGCGGAGGCCCTCGGACGCGCCATACACTGCGGCGGCGAGGCCGGCGGGGCCGCCGCCGATGATCACCGTGTCATAGTCGGCGGCGTTGGGACTGGTCTGCAAGTCGACGCGTCTGGCGACTTCGCGCGGATCCGGGCGCAACAACACGCTGCCGTCGGCGAATCTCACCGCGGGATAGTCGCCCTCCGGCGGGCGCGGCCCCTGCCAATGGGCGGAGGCTTCGGACGAGTCAGACGACAGCCACTCGAAATGGACCTGGTTGCGATCGAGAAATCGGCGCAGCGCAATGCACGCCGCATCCCAGCGCGGGCCGATCATCGTCAGGCGCGGCTTGGGTGGCTCGGCAGAGACGGCCTGCAATCCCCCCAGCCGCTCGCGCGCGAGTGCACCCATCTTCGCGGCAAATTCGGGTGAGGCGGCAGCCAGCGAATAATAGTGCGACGCATCGACTCGCATGACGCGCGAAGGCTCCGATGCGCGATAGCCACCGGGAAAAGGCGCGGCGAGCGCGAGCGGAACTTCGCCGAATATGCTGCCCGGGGCCCGCCAGCCCAATGTCCGTTCGACGCCGTCGAACAGCTTCACGACCTCGAACTTGCCGGCGAGGACAGCGTAGAGCGCGCGCTCGCCGCCCTCCGGTACTGCGAATTCGCCGGGCGCAAGATGGATATCGGCCGAGCTTTGCGCGAGGCGTTCGACTTCCTGATCGGCGAGCGACGAGAATAAAGGTACGGAACGAATGTCCTCGGCCGTCAACATGTCTGCAAAGCCCCCGATGTGCCGGACGTTTGCCGGGTTTCCGACGGGGGCGCAACAACCACCAAGGCCGCGAGCGAGCATGCGTTCCCATTTTGTTCGTACGGGCCTATAGTGACCGCATGATGGAGTCGGGATTCATCATCGTTGGGGCAAACTGATGGGACGGCGCGCGGGAAGCGCCGACCTGCCGCTCCATGGCGGCCGCGTGCCGGCTTGGCTCGGCGAGCGGATGACGCGGCTCGGCACGGTCATCACCGAAGCGATCCTGCTCGAATATGGTCGCGACGAATTTCTGCGCCGGCTCGCCCACCCCTTCTGGTTCCAGTCGTTCGGCGCCGTGATGGGGATGGACTGGCATTCGTCCGGCATCACCACCAGCGTGATCGGCGCGCTCAAGCGCGGGCTCGCGCCACGCGCAGGCGAACTGGGGCTGCACGTCTGCGGCGGGCGCGGCAAGCATAGCCGAAAGACGCCAGAGGAACTGCTCGCGGTAGGACATCGCGTCGGCCTGGACGGCGCCGCGCTCGCGCGCACCAGCCGGCTCGTCGCCAAGGTCGACAATGCCGCGGTGCAGGACGGGTTCGATCTCTATCTGCACGGCTTCGTCGTCGCCGACGACGGGCGCTGGGTGGTGGTGCAGCAGGGCATGAACGGCGATCGCGGGCAGGCCCGGCGCTATCACTGGCTGAGCGAAGGGCTCGAAAGCTTCGTCGACGCGCCGCACGCCGCGATCGACGGCCGCCACCAGGGCGAGATCGTCAATCTGGCCGACCGGCGCGCGGCCGCGTCGCGCAGCGGCCAGCTCGATCTGCTCGCGCGGAAGGGGCCCGACGGCATCGTGCGCGAACTGGCGCGGCTGGAGCCAGCCGCCGCATCGGGGCAGGCATTGCTTCCGCACTTGATATTGCCCGACCACCATGAGGTACGCGCGGAGAATATCGTCCAGCGCCGTCTGCACGGTGCGCTCGCCGCAGCAGCCGAACGCGGGCCTGAGGATTTCGCCGATTTGCTGCTGGTGCCGGGCGTGGGCGCGCGGACGGTGCGCGCGCTGGCGATGGTCGCGGAAGTGGTACATGGCGCACCGTGCCGGTTCAGCGATCCGGCGCGCTTCTCGCTGGCGCACGGCGGAAAGGACCGGCATCCGTATCCTGTGCCGACGCGCGTCTATGATCGCACCATCGCCGTGATGAAGTCGGCGGTGCGACAGGCGAAGCTGGGCGCGACCGAGGAATTGGCGGCGATCCGAAGGCTCGACGAACAGGCGCGACGGCTTGAACGCACCGCGACGGGGCCCAGCGTGCCGCAGCTGATCGCCGAAGAGATGACGCGATCCGCGGAGTTCGGGGGACGCAGCGTGTTCGGCTGGGAACCCCCCGCGCAGAACCCTGAACGCGCCGGCTAAGCCGGAGCAGCGAGCCTCTCACGAGAGCGAATGGGGATCGGCCTTGCGGCTTTCGCCGCTTCGACCTTGGCGATCCTTTCGTCCTGCTTCGCCCGCATCCGGAAGCAATGAAGCAGCGGCTCGGTATAGCCGTTGGGCTGCGCCGCACCCTGAAACACCAACGCCTTTGCTGCCTCGAGCGCAAGGCTGCCGTTCGGATCGGCGAGCATCGGGCGATAGTGCGGATCGCCAGCATTCTGCGCGTCGACCTTGGCCGCCATGCGCGCGAATGCCGCCTCGACGTCATCGCGCGTGCACACGCCATGCATCAGCCAGTTGGCGATATGCTGCGACGAGATGCGCAGCGTCGCGCGGTCCTCCATCAGGCCGACGTCATAGATGTCGGGGACCTTCGAGCAACCGATGCCCTGGTCGACCCAGCGTACCACATAGCCCAATATGCCCTGCGTATTATTGTCGAGCTCGGCACGGATCGCCTGCGGCGACCAGTCGCGCGCCTGCGCCACCGGTGCGGTGAGCAGCCGTTCAAGCGAAGCTATTGGCTCACGCGCACGCACTGCCTGCCGGGCGAACGCATCGACCAGATGGTAATGGATCGCGTGCAAAGTCGCCGCGGTCGGCGACGGCACCCATGCCGTCGTGGCGCCGCTCAGCGGGTGCGCGATCTTTTGCTCGAGCATGTCGGCCATGCGATCGGGCGCTGCCCACATGCCCTTGCCGATCTGTGCCCTGCCCGCGAACCCGCAAGCGAGGCCGATCTGGACGTTGCGATCCTCATAGGCCTTGATCCAGTCGGACCCCTTGATCTCCCCTTTGCGCATCATCGGCCCCGCGCGCATCGCGGTGTGGATCTCGTCGCCGGTGCGATCGAGGAAGCCGGTGTTGATGAAGAAGATCCGGTCTTTCACGGCATGGATGCACGCGGCGAGATTGGCGGAAGTGCGCCGCTCCTCGTCCATCACGCCGATCCTGAGCGTGTGGCGCGCGAGCCCGAGCAGGTCCTCGACGGCGTCGAACAGATCGTTGGCGAACGCGGCTTCGGCCGGCCCGTGCATCTTCGGCTTGACGATATAGACCGAGCCGGTCCGGCTGTTGCGCACCGTGCCCAGCGACTTCAGGTCATGCAAGGCGATCAGACTGGTCATGACCGCATCGAGAATGCCCTCGGGCGCATCGCCGCCGTCGGGCAGGCGGATCGCCGGCGTGCTCATCAGATGGCCGACGTTGCGCACCAGCAACAGGCTGCGGCCCGGCAACTCACGTTCGGCGCCGTCTCGGCCGACATAACGTCGGTCCTCCGCCAAGCTGCGCGCAACCGTCCGGCCGCCCTTGTCGAAGCTGGCGGTCAACTCGCCCCGCATCAGCCCGAGCCAATTGGCATAGGCGGCGACCTTGTCCTCGGCATCGACTGCCGCAACCGAATCCTCGAAGTCGACGATCGTCGACAGTGCGGCTTCGAGCCGTATGTCGGCGATGCCGGCGCGATCGTCGCGGCCGATCGGGTGCGCAGGGTCGATAACGACTTCGATGTGCAGGCCGTGATGGACGAGCAGGAGGTTGGCACCCGCGCGCCCGACCAATTGGCGGGGATCGGCGAGCGGCGGATCGCCCGCGCCTTGCCATTCGAGCCAGGAGCCAGTGGCGAGCGGCGCGGCGCGATCGAGGAACGCCTTGGCCCAGCCGATCACCTGCGCACCCCTGGCGCGGTCATAGCCGCCGGACCGCGGCGCGCCCGGTAGCGCATCGGTGCCGTAGAGCGCGTCATAGAGGCTCCCCCAGCGCGCGTTGGCGGCGTTGAGCAGGAAGCGCGCGTTGAGCACGGGCACGACGAGCTGCGGACCGGCCATGGTGGCGAGCTCGGGATCGACGTTCTGCGTGCCGATGGTGAAGGGTGCCGGCTCGGGCACGAGATAGCCGATCGCACTCAGATATTCATGTTGCGACCGCGCGGCGAGCAATGCCGACGGACGCGTTGCGTGCCAGCAGTCGATCCGCGCCTGCAGCCGGTCACGCTCGGCGAGCAGCGCGGCATTTTCGGGCGCGAAGCGGCCGAAAACTGCGGCGGTGCCGGCCCAGAAATGCTCGGCGGAGATGCCGGTGCCGGGCAGCGCCCGCTCCTCGACGAAGCGGGCGAGGACCGGCGCGACGCGCAGCCCGGCGCGTTCGACCATGTCGTGCATCTGCGCGCCCCTCAGCCGAGCCGGCCGAGCCGGTGATACAAATGGCCCAGCTTCACGCGCTCGGGTCCCGCCGGTCCCTGCTCGAGATAGTAGAGGATGGCGGTACGCAGCAGGGCGAAGTCCTGCGTCGAGAAGACCGCGCGCGCCCGCGGCGGCTCGCTGCTGGTTTGGATCGTGTCGGGAATCATCTCGTCTCTCCTTTTCTTGGCGACGCCGGTCAGGCGAACTGGTTCATGGTGTTGTGGATTCCGCCCGCCTTGAGCGCGGCCTCGCCGGCGAAATATTCCTTGTGATCGTCGCCGACGTCCGAGCCGGACATGTTCTGGTGACGCACGCAGGCGATGCCGTCGCGGATCTCGCGGCGCTGCACGCCGGCGACATAGCCGAGCATGCCGGCCTCCCCGAAGTAATCGCGTGCGAGCTGGTCGGTCGACAGCGCGGCAGTATGATAGGTCGGCAGCGTGATCAGATGGTGGAAGATCCCCGCGCGCTTCGATGCGTCGCGCTGGAAGGTGCGGATCTTCTCATCGGCTTCGGCCGCGAGCGGCGTATTGTCGTAGATCACGCTCATCAGCGCGCCGCGCTCATATTCGGAGACGTCCGCGCCGGCCTCGACCCAGCGGTCATAAACCTGCTGGCGGAAGTTGAGCGTCCAGTTGAACGACGGCGAATTATTGTAGACGAGCTTGGCGTTGGGGACCACTTCGCGGATGCGGTCGACCATCGCCGCGATCTGCTCGATGTGCGGCTTCTCGGTCTCGATCCACAGCAGATCGGCGCCGTTCTGCAGCGACGTGATGCAGTCTAGCACGCAGCGATCGGCGCCGGTGCCGGGGCGGAACTCGTACAGATTCGAGGCCGTCCGCTTCGGGCGCACAAGCTTGCCCTCCCGCGCCATCAGCACATCACCGTGCAGCGCCGCGATATCGGTGACTTCCTCGCAGTCGAGGAAGCTATTGTACTGGTCGCCGAGATCGCCGGCCTCGCGGCTATAGGCGATCTGCTTGGTGAGGCCCGCGCCCAGCGAATCGGTACGCGCGACGATGATCCCGTCCTCAACGCCGAGTTCCAGGAACGCATAGCGGCAGGCGCGGATCTTCGCGAGAAAGTCCTCATGCGGCACGGTGACTTTGCCGTCCTGATGGCCGCACTGCTTCTCGTCCGAAACCTGGTTCTCGATCTGGAGCGCGCAGGCGCCGGCCTCGATCATCTTCTTCGCGAGCAGATAGGTCGCCTCGGCGTTGCCGAAGCCCGCATCGATGTCCGCGATGATCGGGACGACATGCGTGTCGTAATGGTCGATAGCGTTGAGCAGATAGCGCTCGCGAGCGGTGTCACCCGCAGCGCGCGCCTTTTCGAGATCGCGGAACAGCAGCCCCAGTTCGCGCGCGTCGGCCTGTTTGAGGAAGGTGTAGAGTTCTTCGACCAGTGCCGGGACGCTCGTCTTCTCGTGCATCGACTGATCGGGCAGCGGCCCGAACTCGGAGCGCAGCGCCGCGACCATCCAGCCCGAAAGATAGAGATAGCGGCCGTGCGTCGTCCCGAAATGCTTCTTGACCGCGATCAGCTTCTGCTGGCCGATGAACCCATGCCAGCAACCGAGCGACTGGGTGTAGTTCGCGGGATCGGCGTCATAGGCCGCCATGTCCTGCCGCATGATTCGCGCCGTGTAGCGCGCGATGTCGAGCCCGGTGCGGAAACGATTCTGCGTCACCATCCGGGCGACCGCTTCGGCGTCGATCCCGTTCCACGCTGCGCCCTGCTGCCGCAGCAGCGTTGCGGTCGTGTCGATGTCCTTCAAATAACCCATCATGCGATTCCTGATTTCCTCGATACAGGCCATGCTCATGCGCGACCGAAGCACGCGGAAAAAGGACGAGGAGCGACATCAAGTCACAAATTGTGTTGTTCATTCTGTCATGATGTGACATTCCGACAGCATGTCCACGCCTGCCGATCGCAAACTCTATCTCGGCCCTCGTCTGCGCGTGCTGCGACGCGAGCTGGGCCTCAATCAGACGCAGATGGCCGAGGAACTCGGCGTGTCGCCGTCCTACCTTAATCATCTGGAGCGCAACCAGCGGCCGCTAACGGCGCAGATGCTGCTGCGGCTGGCGAGCACCTATGACATCGACATGCGCGATTTCGTCGCCGGTGCGAACCAGGCAGCCGCGAGCGATCTGCACGAAGTGTTTGCCGACGACCTGCTGCGCGACATCGGCATTCCGCGCCACGAAGTGATGGAGATCGCTGAGAATTATCCAAGCGTCACTGAGTCGATCGTGCGACTGTACCGCGCGCTGTCGGACTTGCGCCACCTGCCTGACCGCGTCCAGCGCCTCGGCAGCTCGAAGCTCGCCACGCCGCTCGACTGGCTCAATGACCTGCTCGAGCAGCGCCGCAACCATTTCGCCGAGATCGACGTCGCCGCCGAACGTCTGTCGGCCGAGCTATCGCCCTCACCGGCGGCGCTCGAACGCGCGCTCCCCGACCAGCTCCACCAGCGCTATGGGATCAGCGTCGACGTGGTGCCGCAGCGGACGCTGGCGGGGAGCCTACGCTTCTTCGACTATCATCGCCGCCGGCTGATGCTGTCGGAACTGCTGCCCCCGGCCAGCCGCAATTTCGGAATGGCCTATCAGTTCGCGATCCAGGCGCTCGCCGACGAAATCGAGGCGGTCGCGGCACGCGCTGCCCCACCCGACCAGGAGACCGCACGGCTGACGAAACTGGCATTGGTCAACTATGCCGCCGCCGCGATCCTGATGCCCTATGCGGCGTTCGCGCAGGCGGCCGAGGACAGTCGGCACGATCTCGACCTGCTGGCCGGTCGCTTCAACGCCTCGCTCGAGCAAGTCGCGCATCGGCTGACGACGCTCGGCCGCCAAGGCGCACGCGGCGTCCCGTTCTTCCTGCTCAGGATCGACGCTATCGGAAACGTCTCGAAACGCGTTTCGGCGGAAGCACATCCGCTCGCGCGCGCCGGCGGAAGCTGCGCCCGCTGGGGACACCATCGCGCGCTGCGGCTGCCCGGCGAGACCGTCGCGCAACTGGTCGAGATGCCTGACGAGACGCGGTTCCTGACCGTCGCGCGTGCGATCCCGCGCACCGCGGGTCCCGGCGCGACCATGATCGTGCTGGGATGCGAAGCCAAATATGCCCGCCGCGTGGTGTACGGCGACGGGCTCGATCTCGACCGGGCGGTGCCGATCGGATCGGCATGCCATATCTGCGAGCGTCCCGACTGCCCGGTCCGCGCGCTGCCCCCGATCACGCGCGCGCTGGACGTGCACCAATATCAGCGCCCGACCAACCCCTTCCCGTTCCGTCCGATCTGAAGCCGCGACGTTCCGTCAGCTTGTCGCGAACCGTGCCGCATGCTCACGGACCACGGCCTGGATCGCTGTGTCGGTGTCGAAATTCCCGTACCAGCCCTGCGGTTCGTGCGGCGGGTCGCCCATGAACTGGGTGTCGCCGTCCTTGAAGCGTGAATCCGGGTGCGCGGCGCGCGCCTCGCCGTTCCATGCCCAGAAATTGGTGCCGACGACCGGCCCGCCCTCCTTCAGGCTCGCTTCGGCCGCGCTGTAGATCAGCCGGTAGTAGCGCTCGCGGAACGTCGTCGGCACGGCGGGATCGTAGAGCTCGCCATCGCGCGGGAAGCCGAATTCCTCGATCACTAACGGCTTGCCGGCCTCGGTCGCGAGGCGCACCTGCGTCCCGACATAATCGAGCACGCGCGCGCGTCCGCCTTCCCAGGTGCCCGCGAGATCCTTGCCGTTCACCCAGCCCCAGTTGAGCGGCCAGACGTGCGCCGTGAGATAATCGATGTTCTGATGCGCGCGCGCGACGATTTCCGTGCGGCCGGCGCAAGCAATCGTGCCTTCCATGCCGAGCGAGACGAGATGATGGCGATCGAGGCTGCGGATCAGCGCGGCAGTATCGTCGATCCAGCGGTAATAGGCCGGCAGGTTCTTCTCGATCGCAGCCGGCGAGCCGCCGGGGCGCGGCTCGTTGCACAGCTGCCAGGCCATCAGCGCGCGATCGTCGGAATATTTCTGCCCGGTCACGGTGTTCCGCCGCGTCACCAGCACGCGGACATAGGCGAAGTAGCGCGCGACGGCGGCCTGGCGGGCGTAGAATTCGCTCGAGGCGTCGCCGAACGCCGGCCAGGGATGCGCCGGGTCGTTCGCGTCGATATACTGGCCCGTTTCATACCAGCTCAGCGTGGTCATGCCGCCCGACCATTCCCAGAAATTGGTCAGGTACAGCACCGCGGTCATGCCGCGCGCCGCGATCTCGGCCATGGCGTGGTCGAGCCCGACCAGCAGTTGCTCGTTCAACTTGCCGTCGCGATTGACGAACCCGGGCCGCACCGCGTTGTGCAGCGGCCCTTCCTCGGCGCTCGCCAGCACGCGGACATTGGTGACGCCGAACGCCTTCAGTCGGTCGAGCTCGCGCCTCAGCCGCGCGCGGTCGCCGAACGCAGCATCGCTGCCGAGCCAGGCGAGATACCAGGCATTGGCGCCGGCATAGCGATACGGCTTGCCATCGCGCATGAGTCGACTGCCCTTGCGGCGGACGAAGCCCGGACGCCGCGCCGCTACGGCATCGCCGATTGCGATCGGGGCGGCCGACGCCGCAAGACCGAGCAGCAGCGTCCGCCGATCGAAGTCGAACCCTTGCGTCATGTCTCATCCTCCCTGGGGCGCCCCATGGCGCTCTTGCCAACCGGCTCGTGATCCGGTCTATGATAGCGCTATCCTAACGGCCCACGCACAGCGCCGGCAATCGGGAATCACGGAGAGGAAGTCATGCCTGGAGTGAAGACGCGTCCCGCCGTGGCCGGCGCTCTGCTATTGGCCGCCGGCGCGATCGCCGCCGTGTCGGTGCAATCTGCTCCTCGGCACGCCAAGCCGAACCGAGCAGCAGCCCGCGCCGACGCACCGGGCACTGCGCATCCGGCGATCTGGCCCGCCTATCACTATCCGGTGCCGAAGACCGCGGCCGGAGAGGCGAAGATCGCCGCGCTGCTCAAGCGCATGACGCTCGAGGAAAAGATCGGCCAGCTCGTCCAGGGCGACATTTGCTGCACGACGCCCGCAGACGCGAAGAAATACCATCTCGGCTCGGTGCTCAACGGCGGCAACAGCGGTCCCTATGGCAACGACCTGGCCCCGGCGGCGGACTGGCTCAAGCTCGCCGACGAATTCTGGGCCGCGTCGACGGACCGATCGGGCGGCGGTGTCGGCATCCCGCTGATCTGGGGCACCGACGCAGTTCACGGCCATTCGAACATCATCGGCGCGACCCTGTTCCCGCATAATGTCGGGCTCGGCGCGATGCGCGATCCCGCGCTGATCGAACGGATCGGCGCTGCGACCGCGCAGGAAATCCGCGTCACCGGCCAGGAATGGACCTTCGCGCCCACCGTCACTGTCCCGCAGGATTATCGTTGGGGTCGCGCCTATGAAGGCTATTCCTCGGATCCCAAGCTCGTCGCTTCCTATGCCGGCGCGATGGTGCGCGGACTCCAGGGGCCGCCGCAGCAGACCGACCTGCTCGCGCACGGCAAAGTGATCGCCTCGACCAAACATTATCTCGCCGACGGCGGAACCGACGGCGGCGTCGATCAGGGCGACGCCAAGATCAGCGAAACTGCGCTCCGCGACATCCATGGCGCGCCCTATGGCCCGGCGATCGAGAATGGCGTCGCGACGGTGATGGCGAGCTTCTCGAGCTGGCAAGGCAAGAAGCTGACCGGCAACAAGAGCCTGCTGACCGGCGTGCTCAAGCAGCGCATGGGTTTCGGCGGGTTCGTCGTGTCCGACTGGAACGCGCATGGCCAGGTCGAAGGTTGCACCAACGCCGCCTGCCCTCAGGCACTGCTGGCGGGCATCGACATGTACATGGCGCCCGACAGCTGGAAGCAGATCTGGCAGAATCTGCTCGCCGAGGCACAGGCCGGGCGCATCCCGATGGCCCGGATCGACGAAGCGGTGGCACGGATCCTGCGCGTCAAGGCGCGGCTCGGGCTGTTCGAGGCCGGCAAGCCGTCGAGCCGGATGTACGGTGGGCAATGGCAGCTGCTGGGCTCGCCCGATCATCGCGCCATCGCCCGCGAAGCGGTGCGCAAGTCGCTCGTGCTGCTCAAGAATTCGGGCGTGCTGCCACTCAAGGCAAACGCGCATTTGCTCATGGCCGGCGATGGCACCGACGATATCGCGCGCCAGTCGGGCGGCTGGACGATCACCTGGCAGGGCACCGGGCTCAACAACGCGCAGTTCCCCGGCGCGACTTCGCTGTGGAAGGGCCTAGAGCAGGCGGTTGCTGCCGCCGGCGGCACCGCCGAACTGTCGCCCGACGGCAAGTTCACCACCAGGCCCGATGCGGCGATCGTCGTGTTCGGCGAGAAGCCCTATGCGGAGTTCCAGGGCGACCGGAAGACGCTCGCGCCCGATCCCGACCTCACGCGGCCGTATGAGACGATGCGCAAGCTCAAGGCGCAAGGCATTCCGGTGGTTGCAGTGATGCTCACCGGGCGCCCGCTGTTCGTGAACCCGGCGCTGAACCTGGCGGATGCGTTCGTCGTGGCCTGGCTGCCCGGGACCGAAGGCAGCGGGCTCGCCGACGTGATCGTCGGCACGGCCGGCGGCGCCCCGCGCTTCGACTTCGCCGGCAAGCTGCCTACCGCCTGGCCGCGCACTGCGCGCATGGCCGATGGCGCGCTTTATCCGTTCGGCTATGGCCTAAGCTACCGCAGCCCCAAGGCAGCGTGGAAGCCGCTTGGCGAGGACTCGGGTGTCGCCAACGCCGGTGACAGCCGCAACTGGTTCTCGGCCGGTATTCCCGCACCGACCTGGTCGCTCATCGTCGGAAGCGCCGATCAACGCGAGGAACTGCGCGTCACGACGGTGCCGGCGCAGGCGCTGAGCGGAAAGGTCAGCATCAGCGCGGTCGACGGGCTGGTGCAGGAAGGCGCGCGGCGCTTCCAGATCGCCGAGGGCGACACCGCGATCGCCGTTTCGACGCAGAGCCCGATCGACCTTTCACGCGAGACCAACGGCGAAGTGCTGCTGCTGGTTACGCTGGCAGTGAACAAGGCGCCGGCATCGGCGACGATCGGAATGCGCTGCGACGGCGCGTCCGAATGCGGCGGGCGCACGACAGTCGCGTTGCCGGTGCAGCCGAAGTTCGTGCGCTACGGCGTGCCGCTCAAATGCCTGGCCGCCAGGGGCGTCGACATGACCAAGGTCTCGCGGCCGTTCGTATTGACGACGCACGGCGCGGCGGACCTGGCGCTGGCCGAAGTGCGCCTGGGCACCGATGCCGAAATCGTGTTGCCCTGTAATTGAAGTGATCGGCGGGCCCGAGGCGTCTCGCGCTCTCTTGCAGAAATGATAGCGCTATCTATACTCGCTCCAAAATGGAGCCGGTATAGCCGGCCCGGAGAACGGGGAGAGCGATGAAGGCGATGCGTCTCGCGCAGCGGTTGACCGTCGGATTGTGCTTGGCATGCGCACTACCGGCGGGCGCGCGGGGGCTCCCCATCGGCAAGTGCATCAACGCCGGCAATCACCTCGAGGGCAGGGTCGAGAACGCCTTCGGCGGCAAGCGGATCGAGTCCGAAGATTTTCGCGCCATCCGTGCCGCCGGCTTCGAGACGGTTCGCATTCCCGCCAACTGGTACACGCACAGCGACCCGGAAGCACCGCATAAGATCGATCCACAATGGATGACGCGAGTCACCGAAGTGGTCGATTCCGCACTCGCCAGCGGGCTCAAGGTGATCCTCGACAGTCACAATTTCGCGCCGGTGCATGACGATCCGGCGGTGGGCGGTCCCTGGCTCGCCGAGGTCTGGCGTCAGGTCGCGCGCAATTTCGCCGACCGCCCGCAAGACAGATTATGGTTCGAGATCGAGAACGAACCGCATGACAAGCTGGACAATGCCAATCTGCTCGCGACGCTCGGCCCGGCGCTCGCAGCGATTCGGGAGAGCAACCCCACCCGGCCCGTCGTGATCGGCGGCGAGCGCTGGAGCGGCATCGACTCGCTCGCGACGCTTCGCCTACCCGACGACCCCAACGTCTATCCGACCTTTCATTATTACGAGCCATTCGACTTCACGCATCAGGGCGCAAGCTGGGTGAACCCCAGTCCGCCGCTCGGCCGCAAATACGGGACCGAAGCGGACGCCGCGCGGCTGACCACCGACATCGCCAAGCTGCGGGCCTATGTCGCGCGCACCGGCGTCACGCCGTTCATGGGCGAGAGCGGTGCCTTTGAATCGATCCCGCTCGAAGGCCGCCTTCCCTATTACCGCGCGATCACGCAGGCGTTTACCGCCGAAAATGTGCCGATCTGCTATTGGGCCTATACCAACACTTTCCCGCTCAGGGACAAGCAGACCGGAAAATGGCTCGACGGCATGCTCGACGCCGTTGGTCTTTCGAAGAAATGATTCATTCGCCTATTGGAGATGCGACCATGATGACCCGCACTCTGCTTCTGCCGATCGCAGCGTTACTGCTGGCGGCAGCGCCCGCCGGTGCGCAGGACTCGCTGCAAGGCAAGCTGCCCGGCAAGCTGATCAACAACCCTGCGTCGCTCGACTGGTCGGGCAACGGCAAGGACTATCAGAAGCGCGGCATCACCGGCGCCGATATACCCGGCGGCGGCGCGGCGGCGCATTATGTGATCGCGCGCCGCGGCACGCACCCGTACGACGTCACTGCGGACATCCCGGTGACCGACGACATCGCCAAGGGCGACGATGTGACGATCGGTTTCTGGGCGCGCACGGTTTCGGCAGACACGCCCGACCATCAAGGCACGATCGGCGTCCGCGTGCAGCAAAACAGCGCGCCCTGGCCAGGCTTCGTCGACAAGACCGTGGCAATCGGCCCCGACTGGAAATGGTATGAAGTGACCGGCGCGTCGACGGTGGCCCTGCCCAAAGGCACGGCGATCGTCTCGCTCCAGCTCGCCGGCGCCCGGCAGACGATCGACATCGGCCAGATGATCGTGATCAAGGGCGCCAAGGCCATCACGCCGACGACCGCAAGCGCAGCGCCGGCCCCTGCCGACCTGCCCCCGCAACTTGTCGGCAAGGGACGGCTGATCAACCGCCCCGACAATCGCGCCTGGGGCTTCGCGGGCCCGGATGCGAGCCACGTCGAGCAGGCGGACAAGACGATCTATCTCGGCAAGTCGACG
>Ga0068861_100000114_pt1 | contig 40478 bp, 28 predicted proteins | sample KBSSwiS42_FD_66593 | JGI IMG/M metagenome (GOLD analysis project Ga0068861, IMG submission 66593) | Switchgrass rhizosphere microbial communities from Kellogg Biological Station, Michigan, USA - KBS Switchgrass S4-2 | ecosystem: Host-associated > Plants > Roots > Rhizosphere > Soil ...
AGGAAACCACGAAGACGGCGTCGAGCGAGAGCACCCATGTCGCTACCTCCACGCCCGATTCCATGCGCGCGTCGGGGGCGCCCACCTTCAGCGGCTCGGATTCGCTCTGGAACGACGGCAAGCCGATGGGTCAGCCAGTGGCGAGCTTCGGGAGCGATACGCCCACCTGGACGTCGACCACCGTCGCGGCGGCCAATCGCGGCACGACCGGCAAACCGTCCACCGTGGTGGGCGAGGTCGTTGACGTGTCCTGCTACATGCAGCTGGGTAAGCGCGGCGAAAAGCATATTGCCTGCGGCACGGATTGCGTGAAGAACGGTGCGCCGATCGGCGTGGTCGATGGGAAAAATAATTTATACATCTTGATGGCCGAAGAACACGATCCGCGCCGTTACGGGAACATCGCGCTCAAAGAGGCGATGTTGCCGTTCATGGCCAAGACCGTGCAGGTGACCGGGATGCTCAACGACCGTGATGGCGTGAAAACGCTCTATGTTCAGGGCTACACGGTCGGGAGCGATCCCAACCAGCCGGCGAGCAAGTAACCCGGCGGATGGCGGCACGGAGCGCGGCGGCGAAGAAGAGCAAAGCGGCCAAACCATCTTCGCGACCCGCTCCCCGTGCAGTGCCGCCGAAAAAGAAAGCGAAGAAAGCGCCCCAGGAAGAGCTTTCATTTTTGGAGCCGGTTGCGGAAGAGCCGCCGGAGAAAAAGCGCAGAGTTGCTCCTCCGGTGGGAAATGTCTCAAAGGCGGCGGAAGAGCTGGAGCTCGTAACCGAGGCTCCCTCTGAGCCGCGCGCTCGTAAGGGGGCGCCCCGCGCCGTCGCCACCGCGGCGACGATGGCCAAGGCCCAGCGCGAGATCTCGGTCAGCGAGTTCTTCACCAAGAACCGCCATTTATTGGGATTCGACAATCCGGTCAAGGCGTTGTTGACGGCAGTCAAGGAGGCCGTCGACAACTCGCTGGACGCCTGCGAGGAAGCGGGCATCCTTCCGGACATCAAGGTCGAGATCAAAGAGCTGGGTGAGGATCGCTACCGGATCGCGATCGAGGACAACGGCCCCGGCATCATGGGTCCTCAGGTTCCTCGCGTATTCGGACAGCTCTTGTATGGATCCAAGTTTCATCGGCTGCGCCAATCGCGGGGACAGCAGGGGATCGGCATTTCAGCCGCCGGCATGTATGGCCAGCTCACCACCGGCAAACCGGTCGTGATCACGAGTCGCGTCGCCAAGAACAAGCCCGCGCATCATTTCGAAATCCAGATCGATACGCGCCGGAATGCGCCGGTCGTGGTCACCGATCAAATAATGGATTGGGAAGGCGTGAATCACGGAACAAGGGTGGAGATCGAGCTCGAGGCCACATATCGCAAAGGACCCAAGTCGGTCGATGCGTATCTCGAGCAAACCACCCTGGCTAATCCCCATCTGCGCTTGTCCTACACGCCCCCCAAAGAAGAACCGGTCGTGTACGAGCGCGCCACCAAGGAATTGCCCAAGGAGCCGCTCGAGATCCAACCCCATCCGCACGGGGTGGAGCTGGGCGTGCTCATGCGCATGCTCGCCGACACCAAAGCGCGAAACATCAAAGCATTTTTGATCGGCGAGTTCTCGCGCGTGAGCCCCAAGGTTGCTTCGGACATTCTAGCCCAGGCAAAGATCGGCGAAAGCACGTCGCCCTCGCGCGTGCATCGCAACGACGCCGAGTCTTTGTATCGCGCCATCAATAACACCAAGCTCATGGCGCCGCCCACCAATTGTTTGGCTCCCATTGGTGAGGATTTGTTGTTGGCCGCGCTCAAGCGCCAGTTCCCGGTGGGGTTTTATGCCGCGAGCACGCGCAGTCCTTCCGTGTACCGCGGCAACCCGTTCCAGGTTGAAGTGGCGCTGGCGTACGGCGGCTCCCTGCCCGCAGAAGAGCCGGTGACGCTATTCCGATTCGCCAATCGCGTGCCGCTTTTGTATCAAGGCGGCGCGTGTTCGATGACCAAGGCAGTGGTGGATACGGCTTGGCGCACGTATCAGCTCCAGCAATCCAAGGGTGCGTTGCCGTTGGGGCCGATGGTCCTTCTCGTTCATATCGCTTCGGTTTGGGTGCCGTTCACGAGCGAATCCAAGGAAGCTATCGCGCATTATCCCGAGATCCTTCGCGAGCTGAAGCTGGCCTTACAGGATTGTGGGCGGCGGCTTGGGGTATACATTCGGCGGGGAGCCCGGGAACGGGAAGCTGAGCGCAAGCAGTCTTACATCCAGAAGTACATTCCCCATGTGGGCATCGCGCTTCGGGAGATTCTCAGCCTCTCCGAAGGCGAAGAGAAGAAGATCGTGGCCACGTTGAAGGACACGCTCGAGCGATCCCGGATTCCTTAGATCGGAGCATCGTGTCTCGCATCATCGACATCAGCCCGCCGGTCCATCCATCCATTGCCGTGTGGCCGGGTGATACGCCCTATGCGCTCCAATGGCTGGCTCGGATGGATCAGGGCGCGTCCTGCAACGTAGCGTCCATAACCACTACGCCGCACGTAGGCGCCCACGCCGACGGCCCACTCCATTTCCTTGTCGATGGCCCCGCCATTGGAAACGTGGACTTGGACCCATATCTGGGCCGCTGCCGGGTGCTGGACGTAACCGGGGTGGCGGCGGTGAGCGAAGATTCTGTATTCGGCATGGACCTGTCGTCGGTCAAGCGCGTGCTCTTCAAAACGGGCACGTTTCCCGATCCACTGTCGTGGAACCCGGACTTTGCATATCTGGATCCGGGCTTCGTTCGCCGTCTTGGAAAGATGGGCGTGCGACTGGTCGGGATCGATACGCCATCGGTGGATCCGATGGATTCCAAGACGCTGCCCGCCCATCATGCGCTGGTAGAAATGGGAATGCGCAATCTGGAAGGACTCGATCTTTCGGCCGTGCCGCCGGGGGATTACGAGCTTATCGCGCTGCCGCTTCGGTTGGCGGATGCGGATAGCTCGCCCGTCCGGGCGGTGTTGCGGACGCTGGACTGATTCTGTTCAACTGATTCTCCACTCAGGGGGGATGCATCGTGGCTAAGAAAGCACCTCAGAAGGCTCGCGCAAAAGGCACGCCCAACTCGGCGGTCAAGGATACGGTTAGCCTCATCAAACGTGAGGCACGCACGATCGAAGGGAAAATACTCGACCGCCAGAAGCCGTCGTTACGGTTGCCCCTCCGTGCTCTTGCGAACGTCAAGTATTCGGTGAACAAGGGGCATTTCGAGATGCGCGGCAAAGCCAAGGAGCGCACCCTCACCGTAAACACGGTGAAAACCTTTGCCCAGACCTTGCGGCTCATGGCGCTGTCCAAGGAGCTAGTCGAAGACGACGACATTGCCTCCAAGCGAGAGGCGTATTACGTCAGCAAGAACTGGGGCGATGCGCGGTTCTTGGAGCAGCCCGAATCCGATACAGTGATGGATGACCTCGAAGCGTTGTTCGCGGTCAATCGCGAACAACTCGGATTCATCCCTGAAGAAAAGGGCGGCGACGTGGCCGGGCAACTGGTCGTTCTGGACCAGGACCGCGATACCGGGCAGCCCCTTCGCATCGATTGTACCAAGTTCGGAAGCGGCGCCTATTCGATTCCGATTTCAGTGGAGCACCTGGGTTTTGAGACCAAGGCCGATTTCGTTCTGGTGATCGAAACCTCCGCCATGTTTCAGCGTCTGGTGAAACACAATTACTGGAAGCAAGCAAATTGCATTCTCATCTCGATGGGCGGGGTGCCCACCCGGGCCTGTCGCCGTTTTACGCGTCGCTTGGCCGATGAGAAGAAGATCCCCGTCTACGTATTTGTGGATGGTGACCCATACGGGTTCATGAATATCTACCGCACCCTCAAGGTCGGCTCGGGAAATGCCGCTCACCTGAACGAGTACTTTTGCGTGCCGCAGGCGCGGTTTCTCGGGGTGACGCCGCAGGACATCATCGACTACAAGCTGCCCACGCATCCGTTACAGGACGTGGACGTGAAACGGGCGAAGGACGCGATGAAGAACGACCCGTTCGTCCAGCACTACAAGCCCTGGCAACGGGCGCTGGAGCAGCTGATCTCGATGGGGGTGCGTGCGGAGCAGCAGGCCTTGGCCACTCACGGGCTCAACTACGTGATCGAGCGGTATCTCCCCGAGAAGCTCGAGCATCCGGAGAAGTTCCTGCCGTAATTTGGCTTTGCTCGTAGGAGTGAAAGCCACATCAGGGGGGCAGGCGCAGGAACTTAAATCTAGCGGCCGCATAGGAGGTTCGGATGCGGTTCGCAGTGTTGTGCGCTTCCCTTTGCGTCTTGCCGCTCATCTGGAGTTGCAACGAAGTGGTGGATCCAACCAGCCCTGGCCCGAATCCATTTCCCAAACCCGGACCCGACCCGGATCCTTCGGATGCCTATGGTCAAGCTCGGGTCGATGCCGTTGACGCCATCAATGGGTACCGCGCCACCTTGCACTTGCCTCTGCTGGCCCACTGGAGTGATGCAGACTCCTGTTCTGACGAAGAAGTCCGAAAGGACATCGAGGCGAACCAGGCGCACAAGAATTTCGGTTCCTGCGACGAGTCCGCACAAAACGAATGTATGGGCTGGCCCACCGCCGATTCGATCGTGAACGATTGTCTGGACTACATGTGGAACGAAGGGCCGGGGAGTGATTGGTCCCAGCACGGCCATTACATCAACATGTCCAACCCCAATTACACGAAAGTATCCATCGGCTTTTACACCACGCCCTCCGGCAAGGTATGGTCCGTACAGAACTTCAAATAGCCGGGCCGGCCAACGGGGGATCGCCATGGATATGAAGTATGCGGCCCATGTCCTCGGAGCGTTGTGTCTTGTTTTCGTGACGACAGCGGCCGCGGGCGCTACGTCCACCAAAAACCGAACCGATCCCTACGCGGAAGCGCGCAACCAGGTTGTCGCAAAGATCAATGCCTATCGGGCGAAGGTGAAGTTACCGCCATTGGAGCATTGGATGGACGCAGACTCCTGCTCCGATCTGGAAGCGAAACATGACAGCAAGGTGAATCAACCTCATGCATCTTTCGGCCATTGCGGTGAGATGGCTCAAAACGAATGCCCCGACTGGCCGAACAAGGGCTCGATCGGCATCGGCTGCTTGGAACAGATGTGGAACGAGGGCCCCGGTAAGGATTACGCGCGTCACGGTCACTACCTGAACATGACGAACCCCGCCTACACGAAGGTTGCGGTCGGTTTCTACACCACGCCACAAGGCAAGGTGTGGTCGGTTCAGAACTTCCAGTAGCTGATCAACCCATCTCACTTGCCCCGGACTCCCGTCTAAGCGAGGATTAGACGCGGAGAGACACGATGAATTTCCGGATTATTAACGTCGCCTTTGCGCTCGTCCTTCTCCTCTTCATTGCTGCCTGCTGGGGGAAGGGCAAACCTCCCCAAACCCAGACCGGGGCCAAGCTGGACGTGGTCACCATGATTCCGCAGGGTGAGGTACCCGGCCGCGCTTCGGTGGACGTCATCTTCGATCGCCCCGTCGTGGCCATGGGATCGAAGGACCCCTCGCTCCAGAAGGGTCGCGAGATCCTGAAGATCGATCCGGAGCCCAAGGGTTACTACCACTGGGTAGGGACGCGCGCGTTGACCTTCGTGGTCAATGAAGGACTACCGTCTGCGACGCATTACACCGCAAAAGTTCTGAAAGGGCTGCAAGCCACCGACGGCTCGATGCTGGATCACGATGTGACCTGGGAGTTCAGCACCCCGAGGCCGCATCTAGAGGCTTCCATCCCCGCTCCCAGTGATTCGCTCATTCGACCGCAAGATCCCTTCTTCTTGATGTTCAACCAGGCGGTCGATCCCAAGGACAATGCGGACGCATTTGATTTAGAAAACGGGCCCGATCTCGTGGTGAGCCGGCCGGACAGTTTGGCGCTCGTCTCTGCCGGCTGGGGGTTTAACCGCGAAACCATCGATCACATGATCCTGCTCAAACCAACCTCCGCGCTCGAAGTGGATCACACCTACACCCTGATCCTGAAAAAATCGTTCAAAGCCGCAGAAGGCCCGTTGGAACAGGGCGAAGAGGTGCGGATTCCGTTCAAGACCTTCGGCCGTCCCGGAGTTCTACGCATCACTGCCGGGGACGCCGCGGAGATCGCGTTTCGCACGCCCGTGGACCCCGATTCGGTTCGGAACTATTTGCGTATCGAACCGCTTCCTGAGAAACCCGTACGCGTCTACGGCGACGGCACGCGCATCAACGTGCAGGGACTGAAGCCTTCAACCGAATACGGCATTGGGCTGAACGCCGGGCTCAAAGACCTCTTCGGGCAAACGATGTCCGAAAGTAAGACATTCACCGTTCGCACGCTGAGGCGTTATCCCTTCGTCGACATTCTGCCCAATGGACGATGGCAGACTATCGTGCTGCCTCTGGCCGCAAAGCGGGAAGTGATCCTGCGGTATGCGAGCTTGACCGAACTCAAACTTCGCATAGAACCCATTAGCCCAGAAACAGAAGTGTTGCTGCGGACCGAAGCGCGCAATTCGATCCTGAACCGCACGGGTTCATCGCTCACCGTGTACGAAGGCAAGCCGGACGACGAAATCGTCTCCCGCAACGTTTCCCTCGAGAAATACATTGCTCCGGGGCAGCCGGGGGCAGTCCTGGTCGTGGCGAATGGAGATGGCGTTGGCCCCGAAGGTCACGCATTCGTCAACGAAGCCTCGGTGATCCGGTTCAGTGACCTCGGAGTAACGGTAAAGGGAGCCCCGGAACGCGGGCTTGCCTGGGCAACGTCACTGTCCTCGGCGACTCCTAAACCAGGCACGCGGTTCAGCCTGATCGGTGGCGATTCGTGGAGTGGAGTTGCTGACGCAAGCGGCATGAGCGCGCTTCCAGGTATTTCGGATTACCGTCAAAACATGTACGTGAAAGCCGTGTCAGGTCAGGATGTCGCGGTCGGAAGCTTGCAAGGCAACGACCGTTTGTCTCCCTGGCAACTAGGCGTCTTTTATGGCGAAACGTTTGCCCAGGATGCGCATCGTGCCTTCATTTATTCAGATCGTGATCTCTATCGCCCCGGCGAAACCGTTCACCTGAATGGGCTTGTTCGCCGCATGCTTTCTTCGGGAATCGGGAAAGCGACCCTGAACACCGTGCATGTCATTGTGCATGAACCGCAGGGTGATGCGCTCGAAGACACGCTCATCGCCCTGGATCGGTTGGGAGGCTTGGCACTCGACATTCCCTTGTCCGCGCAAGCGCCCGGTGGAAGCTACTGGATCAACGTAACCCTGCCGGGCCCGCCATCCACCAATAACATGATCCCGCAAACAACCGTAGGTTCTGGTTCGTTCATGGTCGCGGAGTACCGGGCACCGTCATTTATGGTCAGTACCAGCGTCTCCCCACGCACGGTCACGCCCGGGGATCGCCTCGAAGCACGCATTCAAAGCCGCTATTTCTTTGGATCGCCGGTCGCGAACGGACGGGTCACCTGGACGCTCACCCGCGATCGCACCGGCATTAACCCCGAAGGCTATGAGCAGTTTTCGTTTGGTGATCCTCAGGGGAACGGACCAATGGGGGCGGTGCTGGGCTCGGGCGAGGCCAGGCTCGACAACCAAGGCTTGGCCCGCATCACCACGCGTATCCCCGAAAAGCCGTTCGACGGATTCGAGCGCCTGACGTTCGAATCGGGAGTTCAGGATCCCACCGGAGATACCGTGCATGGGCGCGCGGTCATCACATATTCACCCGCCTCCGTAGCGCCGGGCGTAGAAGCGCCGGAGCGTGTCGTGTCCACCGCGCAACCGGTCAAGATCCGCATCGTGACATTGCGCGCCGACACTGCGGTGACCGTTCCGGGGATACCACTCACGCTTACTCTCATTCGCCGCGATTGGAAATCGGTGCGGAAGCTCTTAGTGGGTGGACGCATCGGATATGAAACAGCAACGACCGATACCGTGATTGCCTCGCAGTCCGCCCTATCCGCGCGGGATCCGATTACGGTCAGCTGGACGGTGGGCGATGCGGGAAGTTACCGGGTGGAGGCGGTGGCCAAGGATGCCAAGGGTCGCACGGCACGTGCGGCAGATGCGTTTTACGTGACCGGGAAACGCAGAACTGAGGCACTGGGCGCTTGGGAAGAGGATCCATTCCTCAGCATCACCTTGGACAAGAAGCGCTACAAGGTGGGGGAGACGGCACGGGCGGTCGTGTCCACGCCGGTGCACGCCACGAGAGCCATTCTGTCCATCGAACGGGAGGGAGTGATTGAATCAAGGCTCGTGGATATCGGCACGGGATCGATGGCGTTCGATATTCCGGTCAAGGCTTCCTATCTTCCCAACGTCTATGTTGGCGTAACGCTGGTGGAGCCCGAGCTTCCGCAACGCGAGGCACCGAATCTTCCCGACAAGGCGCGTCTGCCGCGCATGCGCATTGGCTACGCGCAACTTCAGGTGGATGTGTCGTCGCGGCAGCTCAACATAACTGCCTCTCCCGATCGGGCAGAATACCGGCCTGGCGATACTGCGTCCTTGGATTTGCAGGTTACGAACGTGAGCCACGGTGTTTCATCCCGCGTAAGTGTTGCCGTGGTCGACGAAGCCGTGCTGGCGCTTCTCAACACGCCGGAACCGGATCCGTTCTCGTTCTTCTATGCCATGCGCGGGCTTTCGGTGCGAAATGACGATACTCGATTGAGCTTGCGTCAAGGGGCGGAAGCCCAGCTTGAAGAGGAGAAGGGGGAAGCGGGAGGCGGCGGGGAAGATCAGGACCAGTACCGTTCCGAGTTCGCGACCGTGGCCTATTGGAATCCCGCCGTGTTCACCGACGCAGCCGGCCACGCCCGCGTGTCGTTCAAGCTCCCCGACAACTTGACCCGCTTCCGAGTGATTGCCGTGGCGGTCTCGGGAGCGGATTTGTTCGGAACTGGGAAGAACGGTTTCCGCGTGACCAAACCGATTACACTGGATCCGGCCTTGCCACGCTTTGCTCTGGTTGGTGATGCGTTCGAGGCCGCGGTGCTGGTCACCAATCGCACCGGCCGCTCGATCAAGGGAACGGTGTCTTTCGAATCGAGCCTGGGGGGATCAAAGAGACAATCCCTTCGGCTTGGTGCCGGGGAATCACAGCGGGTTGCCTTCCCGGTGAAAGCGGATAAGCCCAAAGACGCTGATTTCAAATTCCGCGCCCAGTTCGAAAACGCGTCGGACGCCGTGCTTTGGCACGTTTCCGTAGTTGAGCCAAGAACTTCCCGCACCGCTGCTGCAGCAGGCCGGACCACTGCCTCAAGCACCGAAACGCTGCAGCTTCCACCCCAAGCTATTGCAAATACAAGCACCCTGGATCTGCGACTTGCTTCCAGCATCATCGCCGGCGCGGAAGAAGCGTTCCATGACGTGCTGAATTACCCGCATGGCTGTCTGGAGCAACAATCAAGCCGTCTACTCGCCGTCACGTTGTATCGGCGTCTGCTCAAGAGCACGAACGTGAGCTGGGCGGACAGCCTGAATCTGGATGCGAGAGTGAAGGAGGCGGTGGCCAGCATTGAGTCCATGGTTCTGCCCTGGGGAACGTTTGCGTTTTGGCCGGGAGAAACGGGCGAGGCGCCCGCATGGGCCCTGAATTACACGGTATACGCGCTGGCTCAAGCCAAACGCAGCGGCGCGCCAATTCCTGATGCGCTTCTCGAGCGGGCAACGTTAATTACCGAGCGCGGCTTGCGCGGGCTACTCACGGAAAAAGAGCGACTGGAAAGCGGACGGCCAGCGAGAAGCCGCCCTGGCCGGCGTGCAGACGCAGTCACCGTGCCCGCTACCACCACCCCGACCATGATCCGCATGGAACCCCTCGGAATCCTTCTGTTCTCAGCTACCGAGCTCGAGGGTGTTGGCCCACGCTCCGTTCTCAAAGGCATCGAAGTCGATGCGTTTCTCGATATAGCGGACAAACTCACCCTTGAAGATCGCGTCTTTTTGGCTTTGGCCATGCAGCGTCTCAATCGCCGTCCGGAGTTCGTGAACAAGGTGCGCACCGAGCTTAAGAATCACATTCAAATCACGGCGGCAGGAGCCGTAGTGGCAAGCGATGTGGGATCACCTGTACCGCCACCGCTCCGCACTGCCACCCGGGCGACCGCCCTCACGCTTCTGCTCACGACACGTTCGAATCCCAATGATCCATTGGTGACCGAACTCGCGTATGGGCTCCTTGGATTATCGAAGCAAGGGCAATGGGGAAGCACGCAAGACAATCTGCTCGCGCTCCTGGCCCTGGTGGAATTTAGGGAAGGCGTCGAGAGGCCGCTACGAGGACCGAGTGAATTTCCGTACACCGGCCTGGCCTCGATCTCCGGCCGCGTCCTGTTCCAACATTCGTTCGACACACAGGTGATCGAGATGGTGGAGCAACGTATTCCTTCTCTCGACCTGCGCCCCGGAACTCCGGCTACTTTGACCATTGCCAAGCAGGGAAGTACAGGGGGCAATCTCTATTACGGAGCCGTTCTACGATGGGAAGAGCCTGCCCTCAACCGTCCGCCCGAAGACGGCGGATACTCCTTGAGCCGCCGCATCGAACGTCTCGAAAACGGCGACAAAGACCCGAAGCTGGGCGAGCTCGTGCGGGTGACCCTCGAAGCCGTGATTCCTCGCGAATCCTGGTATCTCGCCCTGCGTGATCCGATCCCCGCCGGGCTCGAGATCGTGCACACCGAGTTTCAGACCGAATCCCAGGTGCAGACCGAACGCTTGGAACGCCGAGAAAGTCGTTACGAACGCTTGCCGGTGAACTACGTGGATGCCCGTGACCGAGAGCTGCGTGCCTACGCCGATTACGTCGCGCCGGGTGTATTTGAATATCGCTACCTTGCCCGCGTTCGCGCGACCGGTACCTTCGGACATCCTCCCGCGACCCTGGAAGCGATGTACGCGCCGGAGCTGAACGCGGCCAGCGATTCGTCGCCCTTTAAGACCTCGAAATGACTCCGCGCCGGCGCGTTCTCTTCTCGTTCCTCGGCATCCTGATTTCGGCGCTGCTTTGGGCGGCGAGCGTTCCCATGGACACCTCGCTCCTCGACTATCGGGATGTGGCCTCGGTTCGGGTTCTGGATCGAAATGGGCTGGTGCTTCGCACAACGCTTGGCGATGCCGGCACGCGTGCCGTGTGGACGCCGCTCGAGGGGATCTCGCCCGCGCTCATCACCGCCACCATCGCCGCCGAGGACAAACGTTTTTACCATCATCCCGGCGTCGATCCACTGGCAACCGCACGCGCCCTGTACGGCAACTTGAAAGCGCGCCGCATCGTTTCCGGTGGGTCTACCCTCACCCAGCAACTCGCCGGTCTTTTATGTCCGGAGCCACGCACCCTGAGCGGCAAAGCTCGGGAAGCAGTACGGGCCTTTCGTCTCGAGCTTCGCCTCTCCAAGAACGAAATCCTCGAGCAATACCTGAATCGAGCTCCTTATGGCCCTATGATTCAAGGGGTTGGAGCGGCGGCCCAAGCGTACTTCGGGCTGGCGCCCGACCGGCTTGGCCCTGCGCAGGCGGCCACTCTGGCCGCCATGGTCCGGCAGCCCGGACGCATCGGTGACCTCGAAGCTCTCGCGCAACGGCGCAACATCATCCTCGATCGTCTCGAAGCACACGGACTTCTCAAACACGACGAGGCCACAGAGGCCAAAAACGCGTCGCTAGCGCTTTCCACAGTTTCACCGGTTATCCACGCTCCCCATTTTGCAGATTGGGTTCTGGGTTCAATGCCACCGGCCCTGCGATCTGCGAGGACACTGAAAACAACTCTCGACGCAGGATTACAAGCAGACGTTGAAACGATCGTGCGCGAGGCCGAAGCCCGTTTAGCCACTAACGGGGGAGGGCCAAGCCAAGTCGCGGTCGTGATCGAATCACTTCCGGACGCGGAAATCCTGGCCATGGTGGGCTCACTCGATTGGTCCGACAGCACGGAAGGCCAAGTGAACGCCACGCTTGCGCGCCGCCAGCCCGGCTCAGCACTCAAGCCGTTCCTTTATGCAATGGCATTCGATCGCGGACTTTCTCCCGCGGATGTGCTGGCCGATGTTCCCATGCACTTCATCGACGCGGATGGCGCCGACCTTTCCCCGCGCAACTTCGACGGCCGCTACCGCGGCCCCGTGCGGGCACGAGTGGCGCTTGCCAGCTCGTTCAATGTGCCGGCGGTACGTGTGCAGGAACGCATTGGAACTGAACACGCCATTCAAGGGCTGAAGCAGGCGGGGCTGGGGGAGTTCACCGCGGGACCGGACGTGTACGGTTTAGGTCTCACCCTGGGCGTGGGGGAGGTGACCTTGCTCGATCTCACCACCGCCTACGCGGGACTCGCGCGCGGGGGAGTTTCACATGCCCCGGTCTGGCTTCTTCAAGCCCGAGACGCCCGGGGCCGTGCGCTACACCTATCGTCATCACCCGCAACGCGCCGCTGGTGCAGGGAAGCGTCCGCATTTCTGGTGAAGGACATACTCTCCGACGATGCCGCGCGCGCACCTGGTTTCGGGCGATCATCGGTGTTGAACCTGCCATTTCCGATCGTGGTCAAAACTGGAACTTCCACCGGTTACCGCGATGCGTGGTGTGTGGGGTTCGATCGAGACCACGTGATTGGCGTGTGGACCGGCAACTTCGATGGATCCAGCGCCCGAGGCGCGGGCGGGGCGCGCTCGGCCGGTCCCATCTTCCGGGAAATCGCGTTGCGGCTTTACGCCCATGGAAGCAGGCCTTGGAGCGCCGAGCCTCCCCAGGGCTGGACGCGCCATACCGTTTGCGCGCTTTCAGGCGAACGCCTGGGCGATGCCTGCGCGGGGACGGTGGACGAGTGGTTCACTCGAGACCAATGGGCAGAGCGCCCGGTGTGCACTTTTCACGCGTGGACGGAGAGCAGGCCGGGAATCGTATGGCCGGCTGCTTATCGCGAATGGGCTGCGTCTCAGAACAATGGATTGAATGCATCGTTCGACGAGGCGCTCATGCCGCCGCCGCACATCACCTCTCCAGTCAGCGGCAGCGTGTACTTCGTAGATCCTCGCCTGGGACCCTCCGCCGACATTCGCGTGAGCGCCTTGGATGTGGGCGTGAACGCGCGCTGGTCCCTGGACGGCCGCACTCTACCCGCCCGCGATGCATCGTTCTTTTGGACCCCAGTGCCTGGAGAACACGTGATCGCTGTAGAAGCGCCGTCCGGGAGCGATCAGGTGCGGTTCAGCGTGCGCTGAACCGTCAGCAGGAAAGAGAGAGGGGCCCTTGCGAGCCCCTCTCACCTCGACCGGAGGTCTCCCTGCTCACTCGAACACTGTTATGGCTGGGTCACGATCTGCGCCGTGGGCGACGTGCCTGATCCGAGCGGGATGCGCCGGATGAGTGAAATCACCACACGCCGCTGGCTCGAATGCTCATCGGAAGCGGCTGACATGCCGGTCAGATCCCGCTCGCCGAAACTGACGGCTGCGAACTTGCTGAGTTGATTCGGTGCCGCCGCGATCAAATAACGCATCACTTCGTTGGCCCGCCGCTGTCCCAATTCGAGGTTGTAATTGTCGGGGCCGGTGGGATCCGCGAAACCATAGACATCGATGATCGCTTCGGGATGGCTTTGAATATCATTGGCCGCTTGATCCAGTGTCCCGTTTTCACTGTCCCGCAGCTTGTCCTTGTTGAAGGCAAAGAACACCGTGTAACGATTGATTTCTTCGAGTCCTGCTTTGCCTAGCGCAAGCTCACGTGCTTCGTCGGCCGTGCCCGACGCGGTCTTGGCCCGAGCGAGCGCGTCGTCGGTGGAATTCCGTAACTCCGCGAATTGCTGGTCATTCTGGGTCTTGAGCGCGGTCACTTGCTTGTTGACGTACCCTTTGGTGGCGCAGCCGCCAAGGAACATGGTTCCCGCGAGAGCCGCGCTGATAGCTGTGAGTTGTAGAACGTTCTTCCCGGTCATTTGTCTTCCCTTTCCTGGGCTACATTTGCACCCTTCTAAGAGTGCGGGGGGCCTTCTGCCGGTGTTCTTTACCAAGGGTTGTGCCAGAGAGCCTCATGCCCTTCCCGTACTGCCCCAGCAGGCGTCACTCAACTACTTGCAGAAGTGCCTCTTAAGAAGATCACAATTTTCGTTTAGGGGAATTCCTGATCGGGGCCGGTCGGGGTGGCTTCGTGTCCTCGTTGCCACGCATGGTGTGTCCGGTTTTCCCCGATTTGTTTCCAGCTAGCGGTTTAGGCTCGAGTCACGAACTGCCACCAGGTGACCGCCCTCCAGCGCCATCACCGGCAGATAGGGGCCCGTTTCCGTCCGTGACCACCAGTTACCCGTCCGTTTGCGGGTCTCCGCATCGCTAAAGCGATAGTCGTAAAGCGTGGAGCGCAAATAACGCGGCGGCGAGCCGGGAAATGGATTGCTGGCCAGAAGCTTGAGGATTTCGGGCGAGCCCAGCAGCAATCCCTGTGAGAAGGAAAACAACCAAGGCTGGGATCGCGGATCGTCGAGCGCGGCAAACCACATCTGCCAGTCGAGTCGCGGCTGATGGGGAGCGACGAACTTGGGCCGCCGGTTGAGTTGTCCCATCTTGTAAGGAAACTCATAGGCCAACCACGTTCGTCCGTCCGCGCTGCCTTCCAGGATGATCTCGGGTCTGGTGGTGGTCATAACCGCGAACAAGCCGTAGGGATTCACAATCCGTAGCGGGGTGAAGAGTTCATAGAGTTCCGACACGGGGTGAATGGGCATGCGCAAGCTGGCGGAACCGAAGAGGGGCACCAGGCTCAAGATGAACAATGCGGCGCCAACGAAGCGTGGCCACCGATGATGGTGGGCACGCACGGAGCCACGAAGTCGGGATGTCCATCTCTGTGGCCACGCTCCGTCGTCCAGCATCAAGAGGCATAGGGCAAGCGTCAGCCAGTTGAAGAACCCGTAATTTCCCGTGAGAAGAATCAACACCTGCAGCATTGCGATTGCCGCGGCGGCGGCAAACCGAATGCGACGGGGCCCGAACAAGAACAATGGAGCCACTCCCTCAACCAGGAACATGAACGCCGCAGAGAGGGTTTGAAACCACCCCGGAAACTGGTGCGCGTACCACGCGGTCCAGGGTGGAAGCGGCTGTGTTTCGTAGTGATAGCGAAGCGCCGTCAAATGGCGCCAGCTTGGATCATGGCTCATGATCTTGACCAGTGCTGACGCGAGCACGAGACGGAACAAGAGCCATCGCAAAAGCCAGAGTCCAACCCGGGAAGGCGGAGGGTCGCTTCCCATGCGGGACCAGAGCCGTACTGGCGCAATGAAGAGAGCCAGAAGACCCGTTTCCAGGAGCAACCCGTCCCATTGAAACCACAGAAAGTCCCGGCATACCGTGGCAAGGGACAAATACAGGAACCAAAGCACCCCAAGGCAAAAGAGGGGCACGATGCCCGCGAATAGCGCCAAGGCAATGATCACTCCGGCAATGCATGAGGCGACGAGCGTTCCGTCTCCGGCATTGATCCAAAAAATCGACGGAGCCATCCAGTAGCGCGAGGGGCCGTAATGCTCGCGGGCCTCCTGGAAAAAGTCCTGAGCGGGATAGATGCCGCGTTCCCCCGCCAACCCGATGATCTGCACGACCAAGGACGCAAAGGCCACCGCATAGATCAACGCCAAAAAGCGAAGAAAGATCCACGCGGTGAGGCGCTCCCCAGGCGGAACGAGGTGTGCTCCCCAAATCCAGCTCGTGACCCGATACAAGAAGGAGCGGTGCGCGGCGACACGGCGATAGATCCATTCCGAAACCGGCGCAAAGCCGGGGACATGCTGATATAGGGACAACGTCCAGCCGTGTCCTTCGGCATAGGACAGGGATCGAAATACGGCTTCCGCCCCATAGGACCATCGGGACGTTTGCGGTTCGAAGAAATGAACAGCTTTGGCGAAGCGTTCGGGCGGAATGTTCGGAAAACGATCGAGAATCTCTTGATAGGCAACGATCTCGACGCGATCTTGTAGAACCGCGCGCCATCGCTCGATCCAGCGCCGGCAGAAATCGCATGTTCCGTCGAAGATCAGGATGGGTCGATCGCCAAACGATTGCGTCACAAGAATTGGCCCCGGACGGGAAGGCTACTCTGAATCAAATGCGTTGCGCTACACACTGAGGGAATGACACATCAGGAAAAACACTATTGCAGTCACAGAGATTCCAGGGTTGCCGCATCTCATGGATGCTCGTTAAGCTTGGAGTAATTAATCATGTTGGATGAAGCGAGACGACCCCCATCCCGTCTCGTGGTGGTTTCATACCGCGGGCCGGTCAGCCTGGAGGCCGAGGGGGGTGCGACGCGCTTGCGGCGCGGCGATGGCGGACTTGTGTCCGCCCTCGAACCGGTCATGCAAGCACGTGGCGGTTTATGGATTGCCGCCGGAGAAACGCCCGCGGGAACGAAGCCCGGAGAGCCCTTCACCGTACCCGGGCGTGGACGCGTTCAGGTCTTGAACGTCGATGTGCCGGCCGATCTGCACGAGCGCCACTACTTGGGCTTCTCGAACCGCGTCCTGTGGCCCCTCGCCCACGGCTTTTCGGGACGGATGCGTTTCGAGCGCCGGGAGTTTCGCGGCTATGTGCGCGTCAACGAGCTCTTCGCACGCGCGATCGTCGAGCACACCCATCCCGACGACGATATTTGGATTCACGATTACCACTTCGCCTCTTTGCCGGCCCTAGTGAGGGCGCAGGTCCCCGATCGCAAGATCTCGTTTTTCTGGCACATCCCGTTTCCGCCCTATGAAACCTTCCGCATCTTGCCGTTCCACGAGCAGCTTCTGGCCGGAATGCTGGGCTCCGATTTCATCAATTTTCATCTTGAGAGTTATGCGAACTCGTTTCGCGAATCCATTGACCCGTTGCTCTCTTCGGACGGGCTCACCCCGGACGGACGGGTGGTGCAGATTGGAGCACAGCCGATCGGCATCGACGTGGGAAGCTGGGAACGGCTCGGCCAAGATCCGGAAGTGGAATGGGAAGCGGGCATGTTGCGGCGGCAGTGGGGTTCGGAGCGGATCGTGCTTGGGATGGACCGGCTCGATTACACGAAAGGCATTCTCGAACGCGTGCTCGCGATGGAACAACTCCTCGAGCGCGAGCCCAGCATGCGTGGCAAGGTGTCGCTGGTACAGATCGCCGTGCCCAGCCGCACGCGTGTGCCCGAGTACCGGAAAATGCGGCGCGAAATTGAAGAAACGGTGGGCCGGGTGAACGGTCGCTTCTCTCAGGCCTCTTACACGCCGGTTCATTACTACTACCGCAAGGTGCCGCGGCGATCGCTGGCCGCATTTTATCGCGCCGCCGATGTCGGTCTCGTGACGCCGCTTCGCGACGGAATGAACCTCGTGTGCATGGAGTTCATGGCCGCCAACTTCGATCGCGCGCCGGCCTTGGTGCTGAGCGAGCTGGCGGGGGCCAGTCACGAGCTCACCGATGCGGTGCGGGTGAATCCTCGAGATCTGGAAGGCCTCATGGAGGGCATCAAAACGGCGCTGCGCATGTCGCCGGAAGAGCGCACGCGACGCGCGGCCGCTCTCATGACCCGCATTCGCGCGCTGGATGTACACGGCTGGGCGGAGCGCATTCTGGGTCAGTTTTCACGCAGTGCTCTTCGCCTTGTTCCGGAACGGGGAACCGGAACGACGCATTCACGCGCCCCGACCGAGGCAGAAACGACGTGGTGATGGCAACGCTTCACGAACCAGCGCAACTAGCCTCGCTCATTCTGGGCGCATTGGGTCCGGCACGGCATCTTGCGCTCTTGCTCGATTACGACGGGACGCTGGTGCCTATTGCGCGCCGCCCCGAGCTGGCCAAGGCCGATCCCGAGTTGCCCGCGCTCTTGAATCGCCTCGCGTTGCATCCCCGCATATCGGTGGCGGTGGTGAGTGGGCGCGGTTTGAAGGATTTGCAGTCGATCTTGGGAGGCACGGGGCGTTTTTATCTGTTTGCCGAGCACGGCGGGGTGGGCGCATGGCCCGACGGAACCACGCGCCCGCTGCTTGAGGATACGGAGGCGAGCCAGCTGGAACGCATTCGCGTTCGATTACGCGATGTGGTGTGGCCGGAAGGCGTCTGGGTGGAAGAAAAGCAAATGGCGCTGGCCCTGCACACGCGTGAGGCGCCCCGGTCTCACGTGCCTCGAGCCCAAGAGCTGTTCCGGCGAGTGGTCGGAGAAACCGATGGCGGGAGCGGGTTGACGATCATGGCCGGGAAGGAGGTTCTCGAACTCCGGCCGTGTGGTCTGGACAAAGGACTCGTCGTCGATTGCTTGCGGGACCGCCTGGCCGACATCGCGCCGCTTCTTGTCGCGGTGGGTGATGACCGGACGGATGAGGACGCATTCGCGCGACTTGATCCTGCCGACTTTGCCATTCGCGTCGGCGATGTGGAGGGCGAGACGGCGGCTCGGTTTCAGTTGGCTGATCCCCATGCCGTGCGACTGTTCTTGCACGGAGTGATCACCGGTCTAACATGAATGGGAAGGAGGAGCGTCGATGACGGCGCCGTTCGTCTTTCAGTCCGAGGTGGGAGCGGTCCGCTCGACCGGTTATCGAGCGGACGACCTGCAATCATTCGTCCATGGATTGGAGCGCGTGAGCGGCTCCTCCATCTACTACCATTTTTTCCGCAGCGTGTTACGCCGCCACTTCATGAAGGTCGATTACGTGCACGACTTTGCACGTTGGGCGCTGGTGAGCTTGAGCCTCCCCCCCTTGGCGGAACGATTGGCACAGCTTGATCCAGTGGATTTCGTCTCCATTCGTGAAGCCCGCGAGAAGTTGATTGCGGCGACGAAGGGGTTCATGGGTGGAGTCGGGGATTGGGTGATTATCCGCCCCAGCGCGCCGTTTTACTTTCTGCAGCAGGATTCGTTGATTTTTCCCACGGGTCAGGTGGCCAACACCGTGGATGAGTTGGCCGAAGCGTTGGGCAGCGTGGGTAATTCGTCCATCTATTATCACTTGATTCAAGCGCCGATCCGGCTGGGGCGGCGAGAGAACGACTTCTCGGCCTGGCTGGATGGGTGGGGTGAAACGGAGCTCGCACAAGAAATTCGCCGGCTCAACGTCTACCGCTTGTCCCTGCCTGAAACGCGCGACCATCTCGTGGATTTAGTGCGCGGGAACGTGTCCAAGACGGGGAGGACATCATGATTGAAACGGCAACCCGGCCCCAGCCCAAGCTCGATGATTATGCGGCGGTTGCGGGCCGCACCGAAATCGACGAGATCCGCCGTCTTGGCGATCACTTGAAAGGCTTTCGCCTCCAGCACGTGAACAGCACGCGCGTGGGCGGTGGCGTTGCCGAGCTTCTTGCCTGCAAGGTTCCGATCATGAATGAGCTGGGCATGCGGGTGACCTGGGATGTTCTTCAGGGTAATGCACCCTTCTTCGACATGACCAAGCGCATGCACAACGCGCTTCACGGCGCGCCGGTGTGGCTTGATCGCGAATCCTGGCGCGTGTACGAAGAGGTCACGCTCAGGAATCATGCGCTTCCGCGAAACGACGTGGACCTGGTGATCATTCACGATCCTCAACCGGCCGGGCTCGTGCAGTTCCGGAGCGAAGACGTGCGTTGGCTGTGGCGCTGTCACATTGATTTGTCGGCGGCCGACGTTGCAGCATGGGCATTCTTACGCAAACGGGTGGAACGTTTCGATGCGGCGGTGTTCCACTTGCCGCAATACACGAAGGATCTCATGATCCCGCAGTATCTCTTGGCGCCGGCTATCGACCCGTTGAGTCCCAAAAACGAGGACATACCCGATCGGGAAGCCAAGGAGATCGTGGCCCGATTGGGCGTGGATCCGGAGCTTCCCATCGTCCTTCAAGTGTCCCGTTTCGATTACCTCAAGGATCCGTTCGGGGTGCTGGAAGCCTATCGTTTGGCAGCGGGAGCCGAAGCAAGCCAGCTCGTGCTTGCGGGCGGATCAGCGGATGACGACCCGGAAGGCGCCGAGGTGTATGCCAAGCTCCTCGATCGTGCATCCCAAGTGCCCAACGTCAAACTGCTGAACCTGCCCCCCGACAGTCATCGCGAGATCAATGCGCTCCAGCGCGTAGCGCGGGTGGTCGTGCAGAAGTCTATTCGCGAAGGGTTTGGGTTGGTGGTGGCGGAAGCAATGTGGAAAGGCAAGCCCGTCATCGGCAACGCCGTTGGCGGTATCCGCGAGCAGATTCTCGACGGTGTCACGGGGTATCTGGTGCACAGCACGGAAGGGATGGCGTTCCGCATCCGTCAGTTATTGACCAACCTCGAGCTCAACCGTCAACTCGGTGAAGCGGCCAAGGAAAACGTCCGCGCGAACTATTTGCTACCCACATCGATTCGCCGATGGATGGCCCTCTTTCTGGTCATGCAACGCGGAGCGGTGGGCGTGGAGTACCTGGAGCAAGCGGAAACGAATCGCTAGGTTTCAAAAAGCAGGATCAGCCTCGCCGGTGTAAACTCGGGCGCCCAGTCCCTTCCCATTTGCGGCGCTCGAGCCTTAACCCCGGGGGACAGTTCTTGCGAAGACTTGGCCGGAGGCTGACGGTTGGTTTTTTGCTTGTCGGCCTTTCTGCCGTAGCGCTCTCGCTCGCGTTAGCCGGTACTCCATTGCCGTTGTCGTTGGATCGTTTGGCCTTTGAGCAGAAGCCAAGCTCGTTGTCCGAGCCTCCTGCATCCTCGTACGACGATCGCACTCTTTACGACGTGGAGCATTGCGCACTCGATCTAACTGTTGTCCCCGACAGCTCGAAGGTGCGGGGGAAGGTGGCGATCGCCATCAAAGCGTTCGGGAGCCTGGACGTCGTGGTGTTGGACGCGGCGGACCCTCCCCTCATGCACGTCCAAAACGCAATATCTAAATCCGGGCAGGCTTCCGTTGAAATCTGGGGCCTGCAGCAGATCGGGGTGCGTTTAGCACGTGCGTTGGCCGCGGGGGAGCGGGATACGGTCACGGTCTGGTATTCCGCTACGCCCCAGAAAGTGGATGAGACCGAATTCTTCTCTGTTCATGGTGCGGGGAACGATCCCGCGGTGGCCAGCATCAGCGAGCCGACAAATGCGCACATGTGGTGGCCCTGCAAGGATGTCCTGGGGGACAAGGCGACGGGGGAGATGTCGATCACCGCTCCCAGCGTTCTGGTCGCGGCCTCGAATGGTCTCCGTCTATCGGTGACAGACAATGGGAACGGAACTACGACCACGCGCTGGCGCACGTCCTACCCCATGACCACCTACAATTTTTCCTTTGCGCTCTCAAACTACGTGGAATGGAACGACCCGTACCACTCTTCGGTGACGGGTTACGATTTTCCTATTCAGAATTTGGCTTTCCCCGAGGACTCCGTTCTGGCTCGGGTTGATTTTTCCGGAGCGCTCCAGGCGATGAGGGACTTCGAGGATCTGTTTGGACCTTACCCCTTCGCCACCGACAGCTTAGGCATCGAGAAGTACGGCCACGCCGAGGTGACCTGGGACAGCGCCCAGGAGAACCAGACCATGACGAGCTATGGAGATTACTTCATCGACGGGCAGGGGACGTACACGTACATTGTGGCCCATGAGCTGGCCCATCAATGGTTCGGTAACTCCATTTCACCCGCGGATTGGAAAGACATCTGGCTCAATGAAGGATTCGCGTCGTACAGCGAAGCGTTGTTTTTAGAGCGTCAGAGCGGCTTGACTCGGTATTTCCATCACATGCGGTACGTTCATCGCGTGCCCGCCTCCTTGGAGCGCGGAAGCGTCTACGACCCCGATTTTCTGTTTGATCGCATCATGGTCTATTCAAAGGGGGCGTGGGTCCTCCACATGCTGCGCGGGGTGCTGCGAGCCGAATATGACGCCGCCTCGGGTGATCAACGCTTCTTCTCGTTGCTCAAGGAGTATGCGACTCAAGATGCATTCAGGTACGGCTCGCTCACGACCGTGGATTTCGTGGCCTTTGCCGAGGAGACCCTCGGCCGCAACCTGGACTGGTACTTCGGCCCGTGGCTTTACGGCACGACTCATCCCAACCTTCACTACAGTTGGAGCACTCCGTCTTCCGGAAAAGTGCTTCTTCATCTCATTCAGACCCAAACTGGGCCGGATTACCCACACGGATCTCCGTTTGCGGACAAACCCGACGTGTTCGCGATGCCGTGGGAGGTTCGCCTGTATGGTGCCGCGAATGAGAGCACCGTGGTGTATGTGAATCAAGATCACCGAGCCCAAGATTTCACCTTGAACGCGTCCTTTCCGGTGAGCCACATCGCGATCGATCCGGATGCATGGGTGTTGAGAGAGCTCATCCCGGATCCCTCCCCGGTGGCCACGCTGCTCGGCGCGGTCTGGCCAAACGCATCCGGAAGTCGGGCCACGGTGAATTACGCGGTCGCGCCGGGTCGCAAAGCCGATGTGTTTCTCTACGACGTGCAGGGACGCGTGCTCAAGCAACTCGTGGAAGGTGACGATCGTCCCGGGTGGCACGTGGCGGAGTGGGATGGACGCGACGCTACCGGCCGCAGGGCCGCCAAAGGTATTTACTTCGTGCGCCTCACCGACGGACACTCCGAGGCGACGACCAAGCTTATTCTGGTGAGTTCACCGTAGATACCTAGCCCCACCCGGTTGGGCCATCGCCCCTGATCTGCGCTCGGATTCAGCGATAAAAGACCATATGCGAGCGGAGCAGGTCCTTGCGGAGTTGCGAGGATGCCTTGGGCCCCACAAAGGTGGCCAGGATCGCCCGGGTCGCCTTTTCTCCCAGCAGCGTTCCCAGCTTCTCCCCGGCCACGAATATCTCCACTCGTTCTGGGAAGAGGACATAGGTGACCTCTTGAGAGGATTGAATATCCGGCAAACGCCGGGCCAGAGCTTTCCCTTCTGCGATCACGGAACGGCAATCGGCGGGACAGCAGATGGCCAGGTTCCTGATCCAAGATTCCTGGAGCTTGTCGCTCTTGACGTCCCTCACGAAGTGAAAGACGAAGGCCTTGACCTGATTCGAGCACAGCACGCTCTCCGGAGGTGCGTTCGCCAGCTCCAGGTAAAGACCGACCCAGTAGACATCGACATTGAACAGGGTCACCTGGCGGAGGGATTCGGACCGGAGCACGAGGTCGCACGTGGTCAGAGGTAAGCGTCGATCGAGCGGAGATCCTGAAGAGGCTCCTGCATCCAGCGTACCGGCCAAGAGGCCGAGCACGACTAGGAAACCGAGAGATACCGGTTTCAAACGTTTGTGCCAAAGATCATCGGATCATGATTGAAGCCCACGAGTGCTTTTGCAGATGGGGTTGGAGCCGTAATACATCCCGGTCCGCTTTGTTCCCCTGATACCCGCGCTCTCCCCGCCAGTTCCGTAAAATCGGAAGAAGACCTCGAGGGGGGATATTCGACCGCGAGGCTATGAGGGGGAGTATGACCGCACTAACCGCAAATTAGAGATCAGATTGCCTAAATAAGTTATAGTACGCTCATATATTTAAGTGCTAAGCTGCCTATCCCCATCGTGGCCGCCTTTAATCGTTTTTCTTCGGACGACGTTTAAGGCTTCCCCAATCCACGAGATGCAACAAGATCCGCTTAAATTGCGCCCTTCATCAGCTCTGGTAAGGGCAGTCGATGGTCGCCCAACAAGGAAAAACCAACATGAAGCCGCTGCTGTTTCTAGCGTCCACCTTACTTCTCCATGCCGCGACATACGCGAGTGCGGAGACCCTCACTGTCTACGCGAAAGATAATATCTTCGGGGCCGGTCGCTTGCCCGGCGACGACACGCCCAGTCCTAGCGGCCCCGCCAATAGCGGTGCCAATGGTGGTGGGGTCCCTCCAGTCGTGTTTTCTTTCACTGCGCGCCCCGGGCAGGTTCTCTCGTTCTCGAGCGTCACTGGGCACATCTGGATGGGAGACGGACCGGAGAGTGGTCCGGATGGCTTCGATCATGATCTCAACATACTTTCCTACGAGGGAATCGCCGGAATCAGGACTCCTACAACCGGTTATCTTGCGGGTGTGTTCCTCGACGACAATGTCCCCGCCGGTATGGGACCGACACCACTCGATTTCTCAGCATCAGGAATAAACTTCACTGTCCTAGAACTCGAGCTAGGCCAGGTCTTTTTCATCGGAGATGGGCTAAGTGGAACAGGATCGGGGGCGGTTCAGCAGTTCAAGGTACCCGCCACCGCGACACGCTTGTTTCTGGGCATCGTAGATGGGCGTAATGGACAAGGTCCCGGAGCCTACGATAACAATGGACCCTTCCCTGGTAGCAGCGATTCAACGTTCACCGCATCGTTTGCCATCACCACTGCACTTCCGCCATGCGATGGAGCTTGGAAAAACCACGGCGAATATGTGTCCGCAGTGGCTAAGGCCGTGGAGCAACAACTAGCTGAAGGTCTCATCACCCAAGAACAGGCCGACGAGCTCATGAGCGAAGCCGGGCAGTCGGACTGCGGAAAGAATAAGAAGTAAGCCACTCGATTGGAACTGGGCATCCCGCTGTCAGGTCAAATGACATCGGGATGCCCACGCATTACACTTTCTCAAAGCATTATTTTCCAGCCACTTAGCGTTCCGTTCATCCCTTGAGTCAATAAATCCCCAAGCCTCCCCGGCAAGACTCCTCACGTCCGATGGTGACCAATCAGATGGAGGAGGATCTGCCATGCCGCGTGGTGCACTACGTTTCAAAAAGACTCATGGAATCAGCCGGCAAGCGTTGATTTCGATTGGAACCTCTCTGATTCTGAGCTGGGCGTCTGCCGTTTCGGCGATGCCGCCGCCGGCGCCGGGGAACCAGCGTGGCCTTCCGCCTCATGCGCGGGAGCTTTTGAAGAGCGATCCCAGCCTTTTCTACCCGAGCAAAGGTTTCAAATCGGTCATCGAACGGCAAAAGGCACGGCGGGCCGAGTTGACGCGTGACCTCGTTCGGCAAGGACTGAGCCCTCAATCCGCCTACAGCCAATCGCTCGTCCGCGTTACGACCACACGTTATTGCCCGGTGCTCTGCGGTATTTATCTCGACAAGGGCACGCCGGATTGGCCGGTTCAGGATCTGGTGGATGAACTGTTCAGCCTGAATTACGGCGCAACCAACCCGCTCGGACAGCCCGGATCCATGCGCGAGCATTACCTGGACATGTCCTACGGAACCTTCGATCTGCAGGGCGGCGTATACGGTTGGTTCGCCGTTCCCCAAAGCGCGTCCTATTACTACAGCGATGACAACGGGCTGGGGACCGATCGTGCTCAGGGAGAAGCGGGCGAGTTCATCGAACACACACTCCAGGCCGCGGATCCAACCATCGATTTTAGGATTTATGACAATGACGGCCCGGACAACGTTCCCGATTCGGGGGACGACGACGGGTACGCGGATCTCGTCATGTTCGTGCATCCCAACGAGGGCGGGGAGTGTGGAGGCGACGACATCTGGTCTCATTCGTTCTCGTATTCGGGATGGGCTCAGCACGGCGGTCCCTTCATCACCAACGATATCGGGCACAACGGTCAGCCGATCAAGGTTGACGACTACACCATCATGCCCGCCATTTCCTGCTTCGGCGGGCGCATCGAAATCGGCGTGTTCAGTCACGAGTTCGGGCACGCGCTGGGATTGCCCGATCTGTACGATCGCACGGCTTACGACCCCCCGGGCCTGGTCAGCACGGGCGGCATGGGACTCTTCTGTTTGATGGCAGCCGGATCTTACGGCGGCGACTACAGCCATCCTGCGACACCCACCCAAATGTGCGCGTGGAGCAAGGAAGAGTTGGGATTCCTCAAACCGGAGGAAGTCGTCTGCGATACGACGCGGGCGTTGTATTGCCTGGATGACGCGCCCGAGGCGGTGAAGTTGTGGGCCGGAGGTGATTATTCGCAGAACGAATGGTTCCTGGTAGAAAACCGGCAGCGAAAGAAATGGGACAAGTACCTGCTTGGCACGGGATACCTCATCACACACATCGATAACAAGGTGTTGACCCAGAATGATGAATCGTGTCCCGGGGGGAATCCCTGCCTCAATGGGCATTACCAGGTGATGGTGGTTGAAGCGGACAATCAATGGGAAATGGAGACGGCGGCTCCGCCCTTGATCGGTCCTTGGTTTGGCGAAGCCGAAGACTTCTTCAGCGCCGAGAACAATGCGAACTGGGACGACCTGACCTTGCCGTCTTCACGCAATCACTCGGGAGGGTTAACCGGGATAAAGGTGCACAATATTGGTCTCAGCGGCGAGAAGATGTTTGCGTCGTTCAGCGTCAGCCAAACCTGCGATACGCACCCCGCTCTGGCCGTGTCTTCGTTCCGGGTCTCCGGCGGGTGTGATCTGGATGGGTTCCTGGATGCCGGTGAAAACGTGAGCCTCAACGTTCGAGTGAAGAATTTTCCCACCGCGGCAGAGGCCAGCGGTGTCCAGGGAACGTTGACCAGCCTCTCCCCGAATGTATCCGTGGTGAACGGCACCGCCTCTTTTCCCGATCTCGATCGCGGAAAGCTCGGGGACAGCGTTGTTCCATTCACCGTCCATGCGGGTCCCTCGGTTACTTGCGCAAGCACCGCTGCGTTCAGAATTGATTTGACCGCAAACGGCGGATACTCCACGTCCGACACGATCGTGGTGCCGGTAGGCGTGGATTCATTATTCGTTCCCTTGGCCCAGTATCTTACTGATGTGGAAAACGCCTCCGAAGATGGCTGGAGCCACTACGCGTACATCAATGCAGACGATTGGTCGCACAATACGAACGCGAACCACACCATGGCAGCGATTCCGGGACACTCCTGGTTTGCCGCCGCTCCCGGCACCGCCAAAGACGTGTCGCTGGAACCGCCGGCTTTCATTCCATCGGGGTTGTCTTCGATCAGTTTCTGGCACAAGTACGACACCGAGGACAACTGGGATGGTTGCGTGCTGGAACTCTCTACCGACGGTGGCCACACCTGGATCGACGTCGGGGACCTGACCAGTGTCGGCTACAACGATGCGGTCATGGTCAATCCTCAATCCTCGATTTCGGGCCGCCGGTGCTGGAACGGGCTCAATGCGTCTTACCCCGTGTTCGATCAAGTGACGCTGTCCTTGAGTCAATGGGCCGGCCAAACCTGCCGTATTCGTTTTCGCATGGCAACCGATCTCGCGTCCACCGGCGTTGCGGTGCCCGGATGGAACATCGACGATATTCTGATCACGGGTGCGCAGATCCTTCGTCAGCAATGTGAAGCGACACCGCTTTGCAGTGGGCAGGAAACGGCAGCGCCGGTATTCGTGGGCCTCGAGTCGGCGCGAAATCCTATGACTCCGGGATGCGATGCAGTTGATCTCAAGTGGTCCGCCGCCCAGGACGCCAGTGCGCCGATCACGTACCTGATCTATGCGTCTCAACAAAATCCTGTACCCACCACCACGCCGGTGGGCTCCACGACGGGGCTCAAGTTCAGAGTGTCGGGGCTCAGCCCTGCTGAGACGTATCACTTCCTGGTCCGGGCTCGCGACAGCCAGGGGAACGTCGACTCCAACACCGCTGAAAAATCGGTGACGCTCGACTGCGAAGCGCCGGAGCTCGATGTGGTAGCGACGCGGATGGAAGAGGTCGTAGGCTGCGACGGAGATGGTTTGCCTGACGCTGGAGAAACACTGGACCTCCATGTCACTGTTCGAAACCTGGGTGGAACGCATGCCCAGGGCGTCCAGGCAACCCTCCGTCCTGCCTCCGACCGCTTGTTTGTCGTAGCGGGTGCCGGCTCGTATGGCGATCTGGAAGCCAAGCATTTCGAGGAGCGGGTGTTCCGCATTCGGGTTGGCACAACCACAACCTGCCAAACGCCAGCGACTCTGGCTTTGGATCTCACCGCGGCCGGTGGTTACGCAGTCACGCGCACGATCAATGTTTTATTGGAAACCGATGTCGATTTCGTGCCCCAGCAGTTCATGAACGATGTGGAAGGAGGCATAGCGGGATTCACGCACTACGCCGAGTCGGGAAGCGACGACTGGTCGATCGTGACCAGCGACGCCGCGAGCCCGACCCATTCCTGGTTCGCGAACGATCAGGGCGCAACAACCAACGTGTCGCTCCAAACACCGCCTTTGTTCGTGAGCTCGAGCTCCGTGCTGACCTTCAAGCACAAGTACATCCTCGAAAATGGCTTCGATGGCGCGGTGCTCGAGATCTCCACCGATGACGGGGGAACCTGGACCGACATCGGCCCCAACTACAACTCGTCCCAGAATCCGCTCGGTCCCGCTTTCGGAAGCCCGTTTGCGCCGGGGAAAGCGTTCTGGAGCGGCAACTCGGGAGGATTCATTCAGAGTTCGGTGAACCTGGGGACCATGACGTCTCCTTTGGGTGAACCGCTTTACGCCGGGAAAACGGTCCTCATTCGGTGGCGGCTGGGCTGCGACAACGAAAACTCGAGCGCGCCGTTTGTGGGCTGGTGGATCGATGACATCCGCCTCACTGACTCGGGAACGTTTACAACCGTCTGCGACGGCACCGCTAGTTGCGAGCCGGTGGGCGTTCCGGGGGAGACGCTGAAACACGTTACGGCACTCTACCCGAGCCGGCCCAACCCCATGCGAGCTTCTACGCAAATCAGCTATCAAATCGCTGATGACGAGGCGGGACCGATATCGTTGCGGATCTTCGACGTCTCGGGGAGAGTCGTGCACGTGCTCGTGAACGACGTGCGTCAGGCGGGGACATACGAGGAAGCATGGAACGGTAAGAACGCGACCGGAAACGATCTCCCGGGCGGGCTCTACTTCTACGAGCTGGCGACGTCACGAAGCCGGCACGTGGAGAAGCTAGTAATCCTTAGATAAAAAGGGCCAGTAGTAGCCTAGTCGGTGAATCGAAAACGAATCAATGCAATCAGGGCCAGGATCCCGTCCTTGGCCCTGATTTTTTTCCCCTCAGTGTATGTGCGGCCGTTGTACGTGATCGGCACCTCGAAGACCTTGTGTCCGCGCTTGAAGAGTTTCGCCGTGATCTCGGGCTCGATATCGAAGGTGTTCGAGCGGAGCCGCATATCGCGCAGCACCGAAGTGCGCACCGCCTTGTACCCGGTTTCCATGTCGGTGAGCATCGTGTCGTACAAAATATTCGTGAACCAGGTCAGGAATCTATTCGCCGAATAATGCCAGAACAAGAACACGCGATGTGGGCCCATGAAGCGGCTGCCGTACACGGCGTCTGCCCCCATCTCCACGATCGGCTTGATCAATAATGGAAAATCGCTCGGCTGGTACTCCAGGTCGGCGTCCTGGATGACACAAATGTTGCCCCGGGCTTCCGCGATGGCGCGGCGCACGGCGGCGCCTTTCCCTTGATTCTGCTGGCGGAAGACGCGAACCAGACCTTCGGCTTCCAATCGAGACAAGATCTGCGGCGTCCCGTCCCGAGATCCGTCATCCACTACGACAATTTCGTGGTTCAAGGGAACGGCGGCCACCGCGCGCACGACCCGTTCGATGGTGTGCTCTTCGTTGAAAACGGGTATCAGAACGCTGAGCTCAGGCTCGTCGTTCATGCCACCTTCACTGAGGTGGCCTTTGCCTGGAGGAAGAGCAACAGATAGTCACGCCCTCCAGCCTTGGAATCGGTGCCGCTCATATTGAACCCGCCGAAGGGATGGCCGCCCACCATCGCGCCCGTGCACTTGCGATTGATGTACAAGTTCCCAACATGGAACTCCTCTAGCGCTTGTTCCTGCTTCTTGGGATTTTGCGTGTACACCGCACCGGTCAACCCGAATTCGGTGTTGTTGGCAATGCGGAGAGAATCCTCCCAGTCCTTGGACTTGATCACCGCCAGCACCGGACCAAAGATCTCCTCCTGCGCGAGCACGCCATCGGGAGGAATGTCCTTGAACACGGTGGGCTGGATGAAATAGCCCTTCGAGGAATCGCCTTCGCCGCCGAAGATGAGCTTGCCTTCCTTCTTGCCCGCATCGACATAGCTCAGGATCTTTTCGTACGCGCCTTGATCGATGACCGGACCCATGACATTGTCCGGGTTGGCGGGATCGCCCTGGGTGATCTTCGCGATCCGCGGCACGAGCTTCTCCACGAACTGTTCGTAAACTTCCGCATCGACGATGGCGCGCGAACATGCCGAGCATTTCTGCCCCTGATATCCAAAGGCGCTCAACGCAACGCCCTCCACTGCCTTGTCGAGATCCGCTTCGCGATCGACCACGATGGCGTCCTTGCCGCCCATTTCCGCGACCACGCGCTTGATCCAAAGCTGGCCCGGATGGTGCGCTGCTGCCTTGAGATTGATCTCGAGTCCAACTTCCTTGGATCCGGTGAAGCTGATGAAACGCGTCTTCGGATGCTCGACCAGCGTGTTGCCCACACTGCCGCCAGGACCAGTAACGAAGTTCATCACTCCGCCCGGCAAACCCGCTTCGCGCACGATTTCGGTGTAGAGCCAGCCCATCATCGGTGTCACCGATGCGGGCTTCAACACTACGGCGTTACCTGCTATCCAGGCCGCCGACGTCATGCCGGTGAGAATGGCCATCGGAAAGTTCCACGGCGGAATGGTGACCCCCACGCCGAGGGGAATGTAGACCAGGGCATTCTTCTCCCCGGGAATCGGTGAGATGGGTTGCGGTCCGGCGTACCGGAGCATTTCCAGCCCGTAGAAATCCAGGAAGTCGATTGCTTCCGCGGTGTCGCCATCGGCCTCCGCCCACGACTTACCCGCTTCCAGAATCATCCAGGCGTTCACTTCGAGCCGCCGCCGGCGCATGATATCGGCGGCGCGAAACGCGACCTCGGCCCGCTCGGCGGCGGGAACACGTTTCCAGCTTTCGAATGCTTTCCAGGCCTCGTCCAACGCCTTGATCGCCAGCTCGGCGGTGCCCTTCTGGAAATGACCGATAATTTGTTCTTTGTTGGCCGGATTGCGGGATGCAAACGTGGCCCCGGCCTTCATTTCCTTCCCCCCAATGTAGAGGGGGTATTCCTTGCCCAGGCTCGCGAGCACCGTATCGAGAGCCTTTTGCTGGGCGGCCCTGTTCTCGGGCTTGGTGAAATCGATAAACGTCTCGTTCTTGAACTCGGTGGGTCGACCCATCGTTTTATCCTTCCCAAAGGGCTTAAAGTCAGCCGGTCGAAGCGAACCGGGCGAAAGAGTTTACCTCATTTGGGCCAGCAGCGCTTCAGTCATGGCGCGGGTCCCCACCCCCGTGTTCGGATTCAAATCTCGGGTGACAGATTTCCCGTCCTTCAGCACTTGGCGAAGCGCGATGTCCACACGATCCGCCTCGGCGAGCAATCCCAGATGGCGCAGCATCATGATCCCAGCCAGGATGACTGCGCCGGGGTTAGCGATGTCTTTGCCGGCAATGTCGGGTGCGCTTCCGTGGACGGCCTCGAAGATGGCGGCTTGTTCGCCGAGGTTCGCTCCCGGGGCCAGGCCCAATCCGCCCACGAGACCCGCCGTCAGATCGCTCAAGATGTCGCCAAACAAGTTGGTGGTCACGATCACATCGAACTCAAACGGCATCCGCACCAGCTGCATGGCCGTGGCATCGATAATGCGGTCTTCAAAAGCAACATCGGGATATTTCGCCGCGGTGGTTCGCGCTTCTTCCAGGAAGAGGCCGCTGAGTTTCTTGAGGATGTTGGCTTTGTGCACCGCGGTGACCTTTTTGCGCGAGTGGGACCGCGCATATTCGAAGGCAAACCGGCAAATGCGTTCCATGCTGCTTCGCGTGTTCACGCCAATGCCGATGGCCGCCTCGCGGTTTCCGATCCAGTGCTCCATGTTGCTGTAGAGCCCTTCCGTGTTCTCGCGTATGACCACCAAATCGAGTCCGGGATAAAGACACGGCACCCCGTCGAAGGCGAGGGCCGGGCGAACATTTGCGTAGAGATCGAGCTCCTGGCGAAGGGCAACGTTGACGCTTCTGAACCCGAGGCCAACCGGTGTGGTGCAGGGACCCTTGAGTGCGACCCGGGTTTCACTGATCGAGGCCAGAGTAGCGTCGGGGAGAGGGCCTCCGTAGGTGTGCATGGCGCTTTCGCCGGCATGGGCTTCCACCCATTCGATTTTGGCCCCGCTGGCATCGATGACCGTTCTGGCTGATTCGATGATGCTGGGACCGATGCCGTCCCCGGGAATGTAGGTAATGCGAACCATAGTGCCCCTGGAAGTGTAGAAACATGCGCGCGTGGCGCGTTGCCGGGGGTTCCCGGCCGGAGGTACGCTCCATTTTCGACGGCCTGGCCGCCAAAATGCAAGCCGGTGGGGCAAGAGGAACGAACATGTTCGATCTCGATCGTTTTCTGGAAGAGTGTCGTGGCGCGCTGAAAGAAACCCATCCCGAAGGGGCCATCCGGGATATTTTGACCCGCACTTTGGCGGAGCCTCGCGATGTGGAACGAGCGTTCGGCGTTCCGCGCGAGGCAGGAATCAACCCGCTTTACCACTCTCCGGAGCTCACCGTGTTCAACTTCGTTTGGGCGCCGGGCATGTCCATCTGGCCCCATGAGCATCGCATGTGGGCGGTGATCGGTTTATACGGAGGGCGAGAAGACAACGTGTTTTATCGGCGGAAACCAGGTGGGATAGAGGAAGCGGGAGGACGCCGCCTCGATGCGCAGGATACGGTGATTCTGGGGAAGGACATCATCCATTCGGTGACCAACCCCCTCGCCGAGTTCACGGGCGCGATTCACGTTTACGGCGGCGACTTCTTCAACACGGCTCGCGTCGAGTGGGATGCCGAGACCCGGGAAGAACGGGCCTTTGATCCGGAGCGCACGAAACAGCTGTTCAAGGATGCCAACGAACGCTATCTGCGCTCCAAGGAATGAACGGCATGCCATTGGTGTTCTGGTACGGCTCTTACATGAATCGCGCGGTGCTCGCGGAGGTAGGTTTGGCCCCCGAGCGCTGGGAGCCGGCCAGCGTGACGGGATTCGATATTGTCGTAGCCCCTCGCGCCAACCTCGTTCGCGCGCCGGAGCACGTGGTCTTTGGCGCCCTGGCATCGGCCACCCATGCGGAGCTGGATCGGCTGTACACGCACGCGCGTACCGTTCTAGGTGAGATTTATCTCCCCGAAGCTGTTCTCGTATCCACGCGCGCCGGCGCTCATGAAGCGGCGTTGTGCTACATCGCTCCGGAAATGACAAATGGTCCGGCGGATCCGGCCTACGTCGAACGGATTCTCATACCTGCTCGCGAGTGGGCTTTCCCAAGCTGGTATCTCGCCCGAATCGCATCGTTCATTCCTCAACAACAGGACGGGCATAAATGAATCGCACCCAACACCATGAGGCACATCCTGCGTAACGCGTGGATATCTGGCGCTCTAGTCTGGATGGCGTTTTCCACTGGCTCAGCATGCACCGTGGGAGCGGCCGAGCTGGACCAGCCTTGGCGTCTTTGGGCGGCGGTCGGAGGTGGTGAGGCCTCCCACGGTGCCGCGGTCATGGGGGAGCTGGTGTTTCAAAAGGGCCCTCACCAGATAAGCGCACGAGCGATGGGGCAGGACGATCCATACGATTCCAGCGGCCATCCCACCGGTGAGATCGGACTTCTCTACGGTCGCGGGATCATGGGCCGGCACGGCCATGCCTCGCTTTCCGCTGGACTAGCCGTCACGGACACCGACATGGACAGTGAGGAAGGAATGACACTGGGGGTTCCGCTCGTGGCCGAAGTTGGGGTGCGGATTGCGTCATTTCTCGGGATGGGAGGGCAGCTATTCGCCAATCTCAACCCGAACGATAGCTACTCCGGCCTCACGTTGTTCTTACAGTTCGGATACATGCCCGCATCGCATTGAGAGAACTCCCCACCGTCAAACCCAACGATTCCCCATGTAGAAATAATACCTTCCCTTTGTCATGAACTTGCATCCGGTCACGTTCGTAGTTACCTTGGGAGGATAAACGAGCGGGAATTGCTGCCTGCGAAAGTCGTATCTAATTCGAAACGCCGCTTGAGGTTTGATGCATCCGTCTACCGTAATTGGTTCAATCATAGTTCTCTTCTTTACGGCTCTGCTCGTACTTGGATTCTGGATATCCCAGCGTCGCCTTCGGCGGAAAGCGCTCGAAGAGCGGCGGGAGCAGAATCGCCGTCTCGAGGAGCAGGTCGCTGAGCGCACGGCCGAGCTGCGCTCCAGCGAAGAGCGCTTCCGGCTGCTCGTCGAGGGTACCCGGAACGTCGCGATCTTCATGCTGGATCCCGCCGGCCGCATCATGTCCTGGAATCCCGCCGCGGAACGGATCAAAGGGTATCGAGCCGCCGAGATCATCGGCCGCCATTTTTCTATTTTCTATCCCGCCGAGGACGTCGCGGCCCAGAAACCGGAGCGCGAGCTTGCTATTGCCACCGCGGAAGGGAAGTACGAGGAGGAGGGGTGGCGGATGCGAAAGGACGGCTCGCGGTTCTGGGCGAGTGTCGTCATTACCGCTCTTCGTGACGAATCCGGCACGTTACGTGGATTCTCCAAGGTCACCCGCGATATCACCGAACGAAAGATCGCGGAAGAGAACACGCGCCAGCTCTTGCAGGAAGAAGCGGCGCGGCGAAGCGCGGAACACTATGCCCGCGAGGTGGAGGCGGAACGCGAGCGATTGCGAGTCACGCTGACCAGCATCGGCGATGCCGTGATCTCCACCGACGCACGCGGAGAGATCGTTCTCCTCAATCCGGTCGCCGAAACTCTCACCGGCTGGACTACCGAAGAGGCGAAGGGGTTGCCTCTCACTGAGGTGTTCCGGACCGTGAACGAATTTACGCGCCAACCGCTCGAGAATCCGGTCACCCAGGTTCTCAACACCCAGGGCCTGGTAGGTTTGGCGAATCACACCGTGCTTATCAACCGTGCCGGAGCGGAGATACCGATCGACGACAGCGCCGCTCCCATCCGGGATGCCGACGGGGTGATGTGCGGCGTCGTTCTCGTTTTCCGCGACATCACGGAATCGCGGCTTGCCGAACAAGACCGGCGGGCATTGGCCTTGATGGTGGAGTCTTCCAATGACGCCATCATCGGCTCGGCTCTCGATGGAACCATCACCTCCTGGAACCGGGGTGCGGAGCGGCTCTATGGATATGAGGCCGGCGAGATGGTCGGTGAGTCCATCTTGCGCATCTTCCCATCCCAAGTGGATCATGAGCTGGACCAGGTGATGGAGCTCCTTCGCCGCGGAGAGAACGTGGATCCGTATGAGAGCGTACGCGTTCGGAAGGATGGTTCTTTTATCGAAGTCATCGTGAGCGTGTCCGCGGTGCATGACGAACACGGGAACATCATCGGCGCATCGGCAATCGCTCATGACATCACCGATCGTAAACGCTACGAACGTGAGCTCCGGGAAGCCGACCGTCGCAAAGACGAATTCTTGGCTACCCTTGCCCACGAGCTACGAAACCCGCTCGCTCCTATTCGCAACGCGGTGCAGATCTTGAAAGACGCTCCGCATGACGCGGACATGAGCTTCGGCCGCGACGTAATTGACCGGCAAGTGCATCACATGACCCGGCTCCTCGAGGACCTACTCGATGTGTCACGCATTTCCCATAACAAGCTGGACCTCCGCAAGGAGCGAATTATCCTCGGGGATGTCATCCTGAGCGCCATCGAAACCAGCCGCCCCGCGATCGATGCCGGGGGTCACGAGTTCACGCTGGACATTCCGCCGGAGCCGGTCTATGTGGATGCCGATCCCGTGCGATTGGCCCAGGTGTTCTCCAACCTGCTCAACAATGCGGCGCGCTACACCGAGCGCGGTGGGCACATTCGCCTGGATGCCGTTCGGAACGGTCGCGAAGTAAAGGTTTCGGTAAAGGATGATGGCATCGGGATCACTCCAAAAATGCTGCCGCATGTGTTCGACATGTTCTCGCAAGGACAGCGGTTGCCCGACGGTTCTCAAAGCGGTTTGGGAATCGGCCTATCGTTGGTGCGGGGTTTGGTGGAATTGCATGGGGGGCGCATCGAGGCCAAGAGTGGAGGTCCGGGAAGGGGTAGCGAGTTTATCGTTCGGCTGCCGATTCCGGAGCGAACGGACGCACCTCGAGCGGGCGTGCCTGTTGAGGGTACACCACCGAAATTCATCAAACGGCGCCTCTTGATCGTGGACGATCTCCAAGACAGCGCCGATACTCTGGCCCTCATGCTTCGCATGATGGGTCACGACGTGGAGACTGCCTATGATGGCGAAGCAGGCGTAGCGGCCGCGGCGCGCATGAGGCCCGACATTGCCCTTCTCGACATTGGCATGCCGAAACTCAATGGTTATGAAGCAGCGCGGCGCATTCGCCGGCAACCCTGGGGAAAGGATATGTTTCTGGTCGCGTTGACGGGATGGGGGCAGGAGAATGATCGTAATCGGACTCAAGAAGCGGGCTTCGATTACCACATCGTGAAGCCGGCCGATCCCACCGAGCTCATGAAGCTGATGGAACACTTGCCTTCGGACCAGCCAACTGTGAAACACTGAGGTCTCGTCGCGAGGAGGGGCGCATGAAATTCAGGACGGAGGAGGGGGAAATCGATCTCCCTCAGGAAAGCATTGCCGAGCTCAAAACAAAACTGCGGGGGCCATTGCTCACCGCTTCGGATTCCGGTTACGAGGATTCGCGCACGGTCTGGAACGGGATGATCGACCGGAAACCGTCTGTGGTTGTGCGCTGTCTGGGCACCGCAGACGTGATCGCGTGCGTGCGATTCGCGCGCGAGCGCGGCCTGCTTCTCACCATCAAGGGCGGCGGACACAACATTGCCGGCCTCGCCACCGCCGATGCCTCTCTCATGCTCGATCTTTCATTGATGCGCGGCGTTTGGGTGGACGCCGACCGGCGGATTGCGCGCGCGCAAGGCGGATGTCTCCTGGGAGACGTGGATCGCGAGACGCAGCTTCACGGCTTGGCCGCGGTGCTGGGTTTCGTTTCCGCAACCGGCATTGCCGGGCTTACCCTGGGCGGGGGATTCGGTTACCTGAGCCGGCGCTGGGGCTATACCTCAGACAATGTCGTGTCGATGGATGTCGCGACCGCCGAAGGGCGGCTTACGAAAGCCAGCGAATCCGAAAACCCGGACTTGTTCTGGGGACTTCGTGGCGGCGGCGGAAATTTTGGTGTCGTGGTCGGGTTCGATTACCGCCTGTATCCCGTCGGGCCGGAAGTCGTGGGCGGTGTCGTCGCCTGGCCGTTCGAGGACGCGCCCAAAGTGCTGGACCTCTACCGCAAGATGTCTGCCGACGCGCCTTCCGAGCTCACGCTGGTCTCGATGATGCGTCCCGCGCCCCCCGCGCCATGGCTTCCCAAAGAGCGTCATGGAAAAATGATGGCCGCCATTCTGGCCTGTCACTCCGGGAAGATTGAGGACGCCGAAAAGGCAGTGGCTCCGATCAAGTCATTCGGCACGCCGATCGGTGACGTGCTCGTGCGGCGGCCGTACACGCAGCTACAATCGCTCCTGGACGGCACGCAGCCGAAAGGCCGGCGCTACTACTGGAAGAGCGAATATCTCCCGCGCGTCGATACGGACTTGTGTGAGCAGGGCATGGCGCAGGCGGCGAAGATTCCTTCGCCTCATTCGGCGGTCATCTTCTTCCAGCTTGGAGGAGCGCTCACGCGGCTTCCCGAGGATCATTCGCCAGTTGGTAATCGTAACGCCCAGTATGTCCTCAACATTGCGTCCTCGTGGGAAAAAGCGGATGACGATGCGGTGAACCTAAGCTGGACCCGGGACGCCTGGAACGATCTCAAGGGATTTGGCACCGGCGGCAATTACATCAACTTCCTGACCGAAGATGAAGGCCAGGAGCGCATTCAAGCCGGATTCGGCAAGAACATGCGCCGGTTGGGCGAAGTGAAAGCCAAATGGGACCCGGAGAACTTCTTCCGCACGAACCGCAACATCAAGCCTGTCTGAGGGGAATCCTGTCGGAGGGGCTTTCCAGGGGTGCGGCGGCTGACCTAGCCTTCCCGCGGTGTCCAGTTACGACCGCATAACCACCGCACTCAACCACGAGGCCGGCTCGCGATTTCCGGGGCTAGAGTACCTTGTCGTAAACGCCCAGGCTCCCGTCTTCGTATATGCCGGAGGATGGGCCGATATCAAAAACAAACGGCCCATCACGCTCGACACGACCATGATGGCGTACTCGATGACGAAGACCTTCACTGCGGTGGCGGTCTTGCAGCTCGTCGAACAAGAACGGGTTGGCCTGGACGACACGATTGACCGTTACGTGTCATTCAGCGTTCCAGGCGCCGATCGCATCACTATTCGCCAACTGCTAGATCACACCTCAGGGCTTCCGAATCCGATTCCGCTTCGGTGGGTGCATCTGGCCGAAGAAGATGCAGGGTTCGATGAACGCCGGGCTCTGACGGGTGTTCTCGAAAAGCATTCCAAACTGGCCTTCCCCCCGGGAAGCAAGTTTGCTTACTCCAACCTCGGATACTGGATTCTCGGCGAGATCGTGGGGACAGTGAGTGGACAGCCTTATTCCACCTACGTAACCGAGCATGTGTTCGAAGCGCTGGGTTTGTTCGCCAAGGACATCTCGTTCACGATCACCGATCCCGAGCATCATGCGCGAGGATATCTGGCCAGAATTTCACTCATGAATGCGATCAAGGGGTTGGTTACGGATCGCAAATTCTGGGGCGGATACGATGGCCAATGGTTTCGATTCAAGGATCATTTTCTCAATGGCCCCGCATTCGGCGGCATCGTCGCCAGCGCGACCGCCGTGTCTCGTTTTCTTCAGGATCAGCTCGGTACTCCATCGCTGCTTCTCGGCTCACACGTAAAACATTTGCTGGAAACGCAACAACGAGACGCACACAACCGTCTGATACCGATGACCCTCGGCTGGCACGTTGGGGAAACCGCAACAACGCGCTATTTCTTCAAAGAAGGCGGAGGCGGCGGATTTCACTCCGAAATGCGCCTCTATCCGTCTCATGGCCTAGGGTCCGTCGTGATGGCGAATGACACGGAATTCCGTTCCACGAACTTCCTGAATCGTCACGATCCCACCTTCCTGAGCTCATGACCCTGTCCTCGGAAACGCTCCCCAGTCCTTCTCCGGACCGCTTTGCCGCTAGGCTGCGAGGCTTCGGCCCCATCGGCGTCACCGCGATGATCGTGATCACGCTCTTGGGTCCGGTCTTCGAGCCCGTGGGCGGCCTTTTGGTTTTATTATGGGCCTACCGTTCCCACACGCCTTGGCCCGAGCTTGGGTTCAAGAGACCCAAGAGCTGGGTGCTAACAATTCTCTTGGGCCTCATCCTGGGGTTCGGGCTCAAACTCCTGATGAAAAGTCTGGTTCTGCCGCTCTTCGGCGCTCCGGTCATCAATCCCGTCTATCACTACCTGGCCGGGAACACCGCGGCTCTTCCGAGCATGACCTTCGACATCATCGTCGGTGCGGGTTTCGCGGAGGAGACCGTCTATCGAGGGTTCTTGTTCGAGCGCCTGGGAAAGCTGCTTGGAACCGGACGCTGGGCCAAGCTCGTCATCCTTCTCAGCACCTCACTTCTCTTCGGCAGCGTTCACTACCCGGGTCAAGGTATTTACGGTGCACTGCAGGCGTTTTTCACCGGATTGTGTTTGGGAGTGATGTACCTGATCACCAAGCGACTCTGGCTCTCGATGGTTGCCCACGTTGCCTTCGACATCACTGCCATGCTCATCATTTACAAGAACTTCGAGCCCCGCGTCGCCCATCTGATCTTCAAGTAACAGCTCTAACCTAGTAAGATCCCCCTCCCCCCTCGCAAAGGAGCAAGGATGAGCAGCGTTCGCGTTCTGGTGGGAACGAAAAAAGGCGGCTTCGTGCTGACCTCGGATGGGAAACGGCAGAAATGGGAGGTGACTGGGCCGCATTTCGCGGGTTGGGAGATCTACCACATGAAGGGCTCGCCGGTAGATCCCAACCGGATCTACGCCTCGCAGACGAGCGGATGGTTCGGTCAAGTCGTGCAACGCTCTCTGAATGGAGGCAAGACCTGGGAAACGATGGGTAACAAGTTTCTGTACGAGGGCGAGGTCGGCAACCACCTGTTCTACGACGGAACGCAACGGCCTTGGGAGTTCAAGCGGGTGTGGCATTTCGAGCCGTCCATTACTGATCCAGACACCGTGTACGCGGGCATCGAGGACGCTTCGCTCTTCAAGTCCACGGATGGGGGACAGAACTGGACCGAGATGCCGGCGCTTCGGTCCACGAAGGGTGAGCTTTGGCAACCCGGAGCGGGGGGGATGTGCCTCCACACGATCCTCCTCGATCGCAAGAATCCGGAACGGATGTACACCGCTATTTCCGCGGCGGGTGCTTTCCGAACCGACAACGGCGGCGAATCCTGGAAGCCGATCACCAAGGGCCTGAAGTCCCCCTACGAGCTGCCGGATCCCAATGCGGAAGTAGGTCATTGCGTGCACCGCATTGCCATGCATCCGTC